>Ga0308021_10000579_pt1 | contig 17009 bp, 18 predicted proteins | sample Neamet351_FD_201296 | JGI IMG/M metagenome (GOLD analysis project Ga0308021, IMG submission 201296) | Marine microbial communities from water near the shore, Antarctic Ocean - #351 | ecosystem: Environmental > Aquatic > Marine > Unclassified | place: Southern Ocean | collected 2014-10-02
GGCTTTTCACCGGGACAGGTGCCAATTGCCTGCGCAGACTGACTCAGTGCCAGCCCTACAGCGCCTGCAGTCAGTAATTTTCGGCGGCTGACTCCTTTGTCATTTTCAGGTGATTTATCCATTATTATTCACCCCTGAATAGTTCAATAGGCTAGAGCAGCGCCATAATGGATTCGGCAGAGCTCACGTCCACTCCAGGGCCGGCTTCGATGTTTAGGTGGCTGACAACACCGTTGTCCACAACCATGGCAAAGCGTTGGCTGCGAGTGCCCAAACCAAAGCCGCTGCCATCAAAGCCCAGTTCCAGCAACGCGGTGAAGTCACCATTGCCATCCGCTAGCATCAGTAATTCTTCAGCGTTTTGTGATTGGCCCCAGGCACCCATAACAAAGGCATCGTTAACCGCCATGCAGGCGATGGTGTCCACGCCCATGGCTTTTATTTTGTCGGCGTTGACTACAAAACCTGGTAAATGAGTGATTGAGCAGCCGGGGGTGAAAGCGCCTGGAACAGAGAACAAAACGACCTTCTTGCCGCCGAATATGTCCTGTGTAGTGATATCGGTAGGGCCTTTTTCACCCATGGTTTTCAGGGTGCTTTCAGGGATGCGCTCTCCAACTTGAATAGTCATGCTACTCTCCTTTTTATTTCATGAATGTTCTGCGATGACAGATAGTACACATTGTCCCCTGTGCAACGCTACAGGAAGCTTGGCTTTTTTCGCCGACACACGCAGGACGTATTTACGTTGCAGCACTTGCGCGTTGGTTTTTGTGCCGCCGGAATTTCATTTGAGTGCGACTGACGAGCGCACCGAGTATGACAAACATGAAAACGATGTGGCAGATCAAGGCTATCGAAAATTCTTGTCCCGTTTGTTTGTTCCGCTGAACCAAACCCTGGATGATGCGTCACAAGGTCTGGATTTTGGCTGTGGGCCGGGGCCGGCTCTGGCGAGTATGTTTCGCGAATCTGGCCATACTGTGGCGCTGTATGACCCCTTTTATGCACCAGACACCTCCGTATTGACCGGTAGCTATGATTTTATTTCTGCCACAGAGGTGGTCGAGCATCTGTATTTTCCCGGGGATGAGCTGTCCCGTTTATGGAGCATTCTCGCCGTCGGAGGTACCCTGGGCGTTATGACAAAGCTCGTGTTGGATAGGCAGGCCTTCAGCCGCTGGCATTACAAAAATGACCCGACGCATGTGTGCTTCTTCAGTCGAGCAAGCTGGCAGTGGTGGGCAAAAAAGTATGGTGCACGCCTGAGCTTTGCCGGCGCTGATGTTATTTTACTGGGCAAGTGAACGGCACTTAGTTAGCCTGTTCGAGCATGTTGGCGTAGATCGACTCGCAGTCACGGTAGAAACGCAGCTGGTCATCGCCCAGGTACGGCGCCACCATGGTAAGCAGCTGTAGCACACCCTGGTGGATTGTTATTTGTGAAGGCCGTTCATCGTGGAGTAACTGGTCATAGTTAAACCAGAAGGTAAGGGATAAGGTCATATTGTCTACCAGTCCCAGTAGTTGTTGGTCTTGTGCGTCGATAATTGATTGTTTTAACAGAGATTGGCAAATGGCATACAGGGCCGCTCGCTTTAGTTGCATCAAACGCCGAAAGCGTTTTCTGATGGCGGGGTAGCGGTACAGAATGTCATCGAGGTTGTGATAGAGAAAACGGTATTGGTACATTTCCTCCATTACCACATACAGATAATACCAGTTGTCCTCTACATTACTTTCTCTATCGCTTAAAGGCTGCTCTATTGGTGCAGTTAATGTGCCGCTGAGAGCTAACTCATACTGTGCAAACAGCTCGCTAATAATCTCGTCCTTACCCTTGAAATGGTAGTACAGGTTTCCCGGGCTGATATCCAACTCGTTGGCTATATCAATGGTTGTTGTGTTGGCTTCACCCTCCTCATTGAACAATGTGAGGCTAATGACCAAAATACGATCTCTAGTTTTCATCTACTGTTGGACTAAGCCTTGGTTTTTCGCTCTGAGGACTTCGCTTTTGGCGCTGGCTTTTTCTTCGCTGCCGGTTTGCGAGGAGCGGCCTTGGCCTTGGCAGCTTTTTTTGCAACGGAAATGGCTCCTGAATCGGTCAATGCGGTGGTGAGTAAATCTAGCTTTTTGGAGATGAGATCGACCTTGCGTCGCAGTCCGGCTATTTCATCGTCGCGGCCGGAGCGCTGGAAATTGAAGTTGTCCCGAACTTTATTGATACGCTCCTCTACAGAGCTTTTACTTGCGAGTTTGCTGGATTTTAGGCCCTCTCTGGCTCCCTCTTCCAAGGCGGTTCCCGCTTTAACCAGATCGCGGAATAGTTTAGGTGTTTCGATACCCGCTTTTTCAATTCGCTCGTGTGCTTCATCGGCGGCCTTGCCATAGGCGCCAACCCCGGCTAGCCATATATTTTTGGCGATTTCACTGGCCTTGTCACTGACGTTACTCTTTTTATTGCTCATCGTGCACCCCCTCTTTCAGGAAATGTGGCTTAAACACCGCGCGATCGCGGGTCGACCATTAAACCAGATTATGAGACAAAAAAAAGGGGCCATATTATGGCCCCTAAAAAACCCTCGTTTGACGAGGATAAGTGATCCTGGATGGGATCCCGCTTAGGCAGCGGCTTTAAAACTTACAGATTGTTTCAATTGCGCGAAACGAGCTTTGGCTTTTTTCAGTTGAGCTTCCAGTTTTTTGCGATCGGTTAGGCTCTCGAGCTTGATCTCAGGCAGTTCGATACCGTCGATGCGGCTTTTGGTTGCCTTCTCGACTTTCTCGCCACGTTTTATAAGTTCGGAGTATGCCTTGTTGGCTTTCTTGCGACGAGTTGCCAGCTGGTCCTGTAGGTCACTGAACTGGTCTTGAGCCTGCTCGAATGCTTTACCGTAAAAACCGAGGCTTGCTAGAAATGCTTTGCGGCCAGTTTCCTGTGCGCGAGCTGCGAAATCGTTAGTAGGCTTCTTAGCAGCCTTCTTGGGTGCCGCTTTGCGAGCAGCAGGTTTCTTTGCAGTTACTTTGCGAACAGCGGGCTTACGCTTTGCAGCGGGCTTGCGCTTTACTGCAGCTTTAGGTGCAGTATCTTTTACCTGATTTGTTTCAGTAGCCATGTTTAACTCCATTTGTTTCACCGATTGGTGAGTCGTCGTAATTGATTGACGTGCAGATTAGGGGAAAAAAATAGAATAAACATACTAAAGGCGCAGTTATTTTTCTGCGCAAACAATAATCTTGAGCCTAGGTATGACTAACTGGCTCTCGGGCCCGCTGCAATGATGCTTTTGGAGACATTAAAGTTACTGATATTTTCGCCAAAAAGAGCTGCTAATTTGGCTGCCTGTTCGTCATAAGCCGCCTCGTCGCCCCATTGCTTTCGTGGATTGGTGTACTTATCGTCTACGCCGGGAATGGATTTTGGAATATTCAGATTCAATATGCTCAGATGTTCTGTCTGTGCACCGAGCAGGACGCCGCTTTGGGCTGCGGCTACCACGGCGCGGGTTACTGGAATGGGAAAACGTGAGCCACTGCCGCCAGGAGGGCCGGAACCGCCCGTCCAGCCGGTGTTTACCAGGTAGACTTGGCTGCCAAAATCTTCAATGCGTTTCATGAGTAGCTCGGCATAGTCGTTCGCGGGCCGTGGCATAAAAGGTGAACCAAAACAGGCAGAAAAGGTGGGGTTGATACCAGCTTCCGAACCCAACTCGGTGGAGCCGACTTTGGCCGTATAGCCGCTGAGGAAATGGTAGGCCGCCGCTTCTTTAGACAATATGGAAATCGGGGGAATTACGCCGGAGACATCACAGGTGAGGAAAATGACACATTTTGGCTCTCCACCTGAATTGGTTTCAGTGCGTTTCTCAACGTGTTCCAAAGGATAGCAGCAGCGCCCATTTTCAGTGAGGCTGGTGTCGTAGTAGTCTGCATGGCGGTTTTCATCCACAACAACGTTTTCAACAATGGCGCCGAAACGGATGGCATCCCAGATAACGGGTTCGTTCTTCTGGCTCAGATCAATAGTTTTGGCATAGCAGCCACCTTCGATGTTAAACACGGAGCCTTTAGCCCAGCCGTGTTCATCATCGCCTATCAAATAACGCAGCGGATCGGCTGACAGAGTCGTTTTTCCGGTGCCCGACAGGCCGAAGAACAAGGTTGTGTCTCCAGATTCCCCCACATTGGCTGAGCAGTGCATAGACATAACGTCTTTTTCGGGGAGCAGAAAGTTCTGAACTGAGAACATGGCTTTTTTCATTTCACCGGCATAGCCCATGCCCGCGATTAACACTTTGCGTTGGGCAAAATTGATGATGACAACGCCGTCTGAATTTGTGCCATCTCGTTCGGGGACGCAGATAAAGTTAAGCGCGTTGATGACTTTCCATTCAGGCTTGTGGCCGCTGTTGTATTGCTCAGGCCGGATGAACATGTTTTGCCCAAATAAGTTCTGCCAGGCTGTTTCGGTGGTGACCTGTAGTGGAAGATAGTGATCGCTATGCTCACCAACGTGCAGCTTAGCCACAAAGCGGTCTCGCCCGGCTAGGTGGGCTTCAACCCGCTCCCAAAGGGCGTCAAACTTGTCGCCTTCAATGGGGCGGTTAACACCACCCCATTCAATGCTGTCCTCGGTGCTGGCTTCTTTTACTATGAATCGATCGGCCGGGGAGCGCCCTGTGCGACGCCCTGTAGTGACCAGCAGGGCTCCCGTGTCGGCGAGCTGGCTTTCGCCGCGCTTCAGGGATTCTTCGACGAGTACGGTAGTGGCTAGATTGGTGTATGTCTGAGGAGCTTCTGTGTCAGCGCTTATTATAAGTCCTGTGAATGATAGTGCTTTGGAGATTACAAGGGGCGGGTATTATGTCAGAAGAGCTGAAATTTGCGAACCCATATAGGGAAAAGACGGCTGTACAGATTGTTTTTTAGCCTAGTGCAGCGTTAGGGTGGAAATATCATCTTTAGTGTAATGATATTGCTCATTGCAGAACTCGCAATCCATGGTGATTTTGCCCTGCTCAAGTAGGATGTCCTCCAGCTCAGCTCGGTCTATTGTTGCTAGAGCGCCCAATGTTCGTTCGCGTGAGCAGCTGCATCGGAAGATTATCTCGCTGGGGTCAAACATACGTACCGGGTCCTCATGGTAGAGGCGGTGTAAAAGTTGATCGGCACTGAGGTTGAGTAGTTCATCGGCGCTAGTGGTGGCGGCCAAAGAACAGGTGCGTTGCCACTGTTCCTCGCGGTGGGATAGTTCACAGTTCTCACGACCGGGTAATTGCTGCAGCAGCATGCCCGCAGCCTTTTCGCCATCACAGGTCAGCCAAAACTGAGTTGCCAATTGCTCTGATTGCTTGAAATAGGCGCTCAGACTGTGGGCCAATGAGTCTGACCCCAGTGGCACAATGCTCTGGTAGCGCTGACCGTTTTTCGGGTCGATGGTGATTGCAAGCTGCCCATTTCTCAGCAGGGTGCCAAAGTCAGTGCTGGTGGCCTGCTCTGCCCCCCTGACGATGGCGCGAACCTGCTGTAGGTTACTGCACTCGACCATAATGAGGGGGATCTGGCCGTCGCTGCGAGCCTGCAAAATCAACTTGCCCTCGTATTTGAGGGTGCTGCTTAATAGCACTGCCGCAGCTAAAAACTCTCCAAGAAGCCGGCTCACACCTGGTGGGTATTGATGTAAGGCAAAAATTTCGTGCAATGTTTTTTTTAGGTGCACGATCTCACCGCGTATGTCCGCATCATCGAAAATAAAGCGGTGAGATGTGTCGTCACCCGGGGCTCGTTCGCTGTGTTCGTCAGTATTTTCCATGGTTTCCAGTGTACTGTATTGAGGGCTGCGGTCACGTATCGGTTTAGTATTTGATGCCATATGAGTAAATTTCAAGGTTTCTATGATCCTAATGGAAATAACCGTTACAGTTGCAAAGCTGCGTTACCCCGCAGGCAACAACGACTCATAAAAAGGAGAGACTAGGTGAGATTTAGTTACCAGATTGGAATGTGCGAGGCAGACCATTACCTGCCTCTGGCTAAAGCGGTAGAGCAGGCGGGATATGACGGCATTACCATTCCCGATAGTATTTGTTATCCCCAGCAGGCTTCCTCCAAATACCCGTACAACAAGGATGGTAGCAGGGAGTTTCTCGAAAGTGTGCCATTTCTAGAAAGTTTGATTGCGGTTGCCGCGATGGCTGCCGTTACGGACAAAATTCGCTTTGCTACCTTTGTCTATAAATTGGCCGTACGCCAGGCTGCTGTGGTGGCCAAGCAGGTGCAGAGCATTGCGCAACTGTCGGGAAACCGTTTTGATTTTGGTGTTGGGATTAGTCCCTGGGAAGAGGATTTTGCTGTTTGTCAGGTGCCATGGGCAAAACGTGGCAAGCGCCTGGATGAGCAGATCGACATTCTACTCGGTCTCGAAACTGGCGATTACTTTGGCTATGAGGGTGAAATCCACCACATGCCAGCGAATAAAATGTGTCCAGCGCCCACTGCGCATACACCCATTTTAATTGGCGGACATACGGATGTGGGGCTGAGGCGGGCCGCCCGGGCGGATGGGTGGATGTGTGCGGGCTTGGACATGGAGCAACTAGCCGTTCACATCACCCGTATCAATGAACTGCGCGATGAGTACGGCAACGTCGATAGGCCCTACAGCGTGTTCACCACCGGGGCAGATGCGTTTACTAAAGAGGGCATAGAACAGCTGGAAGACATTGGCGTCACTGACGTGGTGATTGGCTTTCGCAATGTCTACGAAATGGAAGAGGATAAGCCGCTGGATGAGAAGATTGGCATGCTGAACTGGTATGCAGATGAATTTATCAATGGCTGATAACGCTCTGTATGCGGCATGGGTGGTGCTGGGCAACTGGTCCGTCATGGATCGTGTAAAAGTATAAACTGAATTTTCAAACGTCATTCAAGAGAGCGCCATGGCCGGATTTAGACTGAGCAAGCCTTACACCATGTCGAAGGAAGATATACGCGAGGCAGCCCAGGGGCTGGCTTTACGTTTGCAGCGTGAGCATGGAGTGCGCTCGCGCTGGGATGGCGATACTGTCAACATCAAAGGTGCCGGGGTTGATGGGAAGCTGTCATTTCACGATGGAGTCATCGATGTGAATGTGCGCCTGGGTATGTTGGCCGGGCTGTTCCAGGATGCCCTCAAGGGTGAAGTGCAACGCTACCTCGACGAAAATATCAGCTGAATTAAGCCCCTGTGCGTGCGCCTCTGGGACTATTACCTGTCCAGCGGATGTAAGCTCGGCGAAAGTTTGACGCGTCATTAAAGCCCACAATATACGCAATGGTTGACAGGGGAAGGTCGGTGTTTTTCAGGTAGCGCGTGGCGTGCTCTGCGCGAACCTGGTCTAGCAGTTCCTGATATGATTGCTGTTCTTGTTCTAGTTTTCGTCTATAGGTTCTGGCGCTAAAATTCAGCATTTGTGCCAGTTGCGGCATCTGCGGGTACTGCCCTTCGAGTTTGCGCAACAGTTGTAAGCTTTGCTCAGCCACGGAATTTTTCTCCAGGTCAGCTAATAATCGAGCGCACTCTTGCTCATACAGGTTGCGCAGAGCTGGGTTGGAGGAGGGTAACTCTGTCGCCATCAGGGACTGATTAAAGGAAATACGTTGGTGTCGACAATTAAAATGAATATCGTTACCGAATATCGCAGTATAGAGGTGGGCGTACGCAGGCCGCGGATAAGCTAGCTCAAGCCGCATTTCTAAATCTGGCTTGTTGAGCAGCCCTTGTAGGGTGTTGATGATGGCGCCATACATAAGCTCGCAGCTAAATTGTGGCCCCAGCTCGTCTGGTGTGCTTAGCGTGGTGATAAAACAGCGCTGGTCCTTGATTTCAAACTCGATCTCAAGCGCGGGGGACAGCACGTGGTAGTAGTTGAGAAAAACATCCATGACTTCGCTAAGGTTGCGGCAGGTCATGAAGGTCTGGCCCAGTACAGCATGTGCGCTCAAATTGAGGCGCAGGCCCAGCTTCAACCCTAGTGCCGGGTCCTGCGTCAGAGAAAAAGCATTGCTTACAAGTTGAGTGAAATCGCTGTCACTTACTCTGGCACCAATCGCCATGACACCAGTTTCGACCAGTGTGGTTCCGTGCAGTAATTTGTCCCGATCATGTCCCTGGCGCTCTACCAGGTCGATCAGAATTAATACATATTGCGCGGGGGTGCTGTTATTAAGAGACATAGCGCCATTTGGCCACAAATGACCCTATTTTGACAAGACATTACCTTGTCGCTTAAAAAATAATCGTCCATAGTGATTGCTGTAACTACCTTCAATGGATATTTTTCGATGAAAATAGAGTGGACAGAAGATACACCCCGTATGATTCAGACCTTTGCAGGGTCAGACTACCCTAAGGAAAACCCCGATCTGGAAGAAGTCCTCACATCCGAGCAGGTGGATCATGTGGCGGAGATTTTCCAAACACCACTCACTGGGTCCTATAACTGGAACTACACCATCCAGGATGACCGCATCAAGAAGCTGTACGATTTGGGTAAGCAGTTGAATTGGGACCCTGAAATGGATATCGATTGGGATCGCCCCTGGCCTACAGAAGAGCGTCAGCCAGAAATGATGAACCTGCATGAGTACGAGCCCTACCTGGCGATGGACGACAAAACCAAGGACGAGTTCTGGTTGCACATGAATGCATGGAGCCTGTCGCAGTTTCTGCACGGTGAGCAGGGCGCGCTATTGGTTGCTTCTCAGTTGGTGTCCTGCGCTCCAACCTACAATGCCAAGTTGTACGCGGCTTCCCAGACCTTTGATGAGGCTCGCCACGTTGAGGTGTTCAACAAATACCTGCAACAGCGCATTGGCATGATGTACCCGATCAATACTAGCCTGAAGAGTCTGCTCGACAAAATCCTTACCGATGAGCGGTGGGACATGAAGTTTATCGGAATGCAGATTGTTATTGAGGGCTTGGCTCTGTCAGCCTTTAATACAACGCGCGACACCACGCCCGACCCTGTTCTCAAAGATATTGTCTATCTGGTGATTCGCGATGAAGCGCGTCACGTGACCTTTGGCGTGAACTATCTCGAAGAGTTTGTAAAAACCCTCACCGAAGATGAGCGCGATGAGCGCGCACTGTTTGCTTATGAGGCCTGTGTTGTGGCTCGCGAGCGGCTGGTGGCGACTGATGTATTCCGCCACTTTGGCTGGGATGTGGAGGCGGCGCGTAAGCAGGTGCTGGATGGTTTTGTTATGACTCATTTCCGTAACTTATTGTTTCAACGTGTTATTCCCAATCTCGCGCGTATCGGTCTTTTGACTGACAAGATTCGCCCCAAATTCGAGGAGCTGGGAATTCTTGAATATGAGAACCTTGCCACCGATGGTGATATCGATTGGAGTGCCTTGGAGCGTCCTCTGGATACAACTGAAGCGCAGGCTTATGAGCAGGATATGCTGGGTGAGTTTCATAAGAAAATGGAGCAGGACGCACAAGAGCAACAACGTCTCGCCAGCTGAGACATCGATGGAAATCAACTAAGGCGGGTTCATATCCGCCTTTTTTATGTCTGAAACGCACACCACCTCGAGGCTGGCGTCAGTAAACGATTACAACGGGCGCTGCATGTGAAATAATCGCTCCTCAGATTTTCACTATCAAGCAGGACTCATGACAGCTTCCCCCACGGCACTTCTCGTCGCCTACTGCGCGGCTATTGTCTTATTTTCATTGGTGGGTGGTTTTGTGCCCAATTGGGTGCGCATGACGCACACCCGTATGCAAGTGGCCATGAGTTTTGTCTCAGGGCTGATGCTCGGAGTCGCCTTTTACCACTTGTTGCCCCACAGCATTACCTGGGTGGGTGGCCCCGAGGCAGCTGATGTGTCGGCGTGGTGGCTGATGATCGGGTTAATCGTCATGTTACTGCTATTACGGATGTTCCATTTTCACCAACATGATTTCAGCGATGCCGATCACGCTGAGAATTGCGACCATCATCCGGTAGAGGAGGTATCAGTTCATCGCCTCAGCTGGGTGGGAATTGCTTTGGGCTTGGGTATGCATACCATTATTGACGGTGTGGCGCTGGGCGCTGTCATACAAGGGCAGTCAGCTGATGGTCAGGTAACAGGGCTACTGGGCGTGGGCGTTTTTCTGGCTATCTTACTGCACAAACCTCTAGATGCGCTGTCGATTACAGCGGTAATGAACGCCGGCGGCTGGAGTACATCCTCTCGCACTATGGCCAATGTAACTTTTGCCTTTATGTGTCCACTGGGTGCGCTACTTTTCTACTTCGGGGTAGACCATTTGAGCCATTCGCGCGACTACGTTGTTGGCGCGGCACTGGCGTTTTCAGCAGGGGCGTTCATATGTATTGCCCTGAGCGACCTATTGCCAGAAGTGCAATTTCACTCCCACGATCGTATGAAACTCACGGTGGCGTTTTTGCTGGGCATTGGTCTGGCCTACGCGATCGGAGGTGTTGAGCCCGCGGGCGCTCATGTGTCAGCGAGCGCTGTGGTGGACAATGCCTCAGGGTTAAATACATAACTTACCCGGGTATTACATCCATGTGCAGCGTTGGCTGTAAGGCTTTACTCTAACTCGTTCAGTAAAGTTCTCGCATCTTCCAGGCCGCCCACATTGACTATACTAGTATAGTGCTGGGCCTCTAACACGTCCTTTGCAACGCCTGCCCGGTAGCCAGAGCCGCAATACAAATAGATGGGTGTGTTTTTTGCCAGGCCCCGCGCGCTAACGCCTGCAAGTATGGCTTCATGGGAAATATTGCTGGCATCATTTATGTGCCCACTGGCATATTCTTGCGCGCTGCGTACATCGATCCAAGCCGCATCAGCCGGTGGTGGCCCCAAAGCTTGGGAGGCGTTATCTACGGAGCAGCCATAGTTGAATAGCAAAGCGAGTGTTATCAGCGTGATGTTAAAAAATTTGAGACGGCGCATAACTAATTCCTTTAAGCTTTTAAATGCTTGCGCAGCATAGCAAGATTTGTCGTAATCGAGATGATAAGGTAATTTCTTGTTCGAAACTTGAAAGAAATCAAAGGAGTGTGGTGTGTCTATTTTTGAGAAGTTCAGTTTACAGGGCAAGGTGGCGATAGTAACCGGCGCAGGAAAAGGTATCGGTGCTGGTATCGCAAAGGCATTTGCCGAGGCGGGGGCCGACGTGGTGTTGGCTTCTCGTACGGAGTCTGACCTGAATCAAGTGGCTGCCGCTGTGGCCAGCGCGGGGCGTAAGGCATTGGTGGTGCCCACTGACGTAATGGAGTTGGAGCAGTTGGGCAATTTAGTTGAGAAGGCGATGGCTGAATTTGGTCGTATTGATATTTTGGTGAACAATGCCGGAGGTTTCCCTCCAAAGCCTGCCTCTCATACCTCGGCGGCGCAGTTCGAGCAAGCCTTTCGCTTCAATGTGAGCACTGCATTTGAATTGTCGCGTGTTTGTGCGCCTTTAATGGTTGATAGTGCTGGCGGCGGAGCAATTCTCAATATTTCCTCTGTTGCCGGGCAGTATCCCGCGCCGTGTTTTTCTGCCTACGGAACCGCTAAGGGAGCCCTGTCATTTCTTACGCGGGAATTGGCTCAGGAGTATGCCCCGAAAGTGCGAGTTAATGCCATCGCGGTGGGGTCGACCCGAACCGAAGCGCTAAAAACGATATTAACCGAAGAAATTGAACAGACCATGGTTGAGTTGACACCCATGGCACGGTTGGGAGAAGTCGAAGACATCGCCATGGGAGCGCTGTATTTATGTTCGCCAGCAGCCAGTTATGTGACAGGCGACATACTGGGTATTAACGGTGGTCTGGAGCGCCTTAATATGCAGATGCCCAGAGCCTGGGGCGGAATGGGTTAACCCGCCTTGCCATCAACTTTTGGGTGTATGGGGGTCGGGTGTGTCCACCTGTTGGTCCGGGTGGGCTTTTTTGAATGCATCAAGGGTGTTGCAGTGTGCGTAGACGCATAAAATAGACGGATACTTATCGAGGTCTAGGTTAAATCGCAGCGCATTGTAGACCTGGGGGATGAGGTAGCAGTCGGCCATACCCGCGCTCTCGTCGAAGCAAAACTGGCCATTTCCTTGGGATAATACCGCCTCGATAGAGGCAAAACCGCTGTTTATCCAATGCCCATACCACTGCGCCACCTTGGCTTTATCTGCGTCTAGCTGCGCTGGCAGGTATTTCAAAATGCGTAGGTTGTTCAGTGGATGAATGTCGCAGGCTATGTGATTGACGACGGAGCGCACTTGGCTTCGACTCAACGGGTCGCCCGGAAGGAGGGCCTGGCCGTTCTGTGTTTCTTCAAGGTATTCAATGATGGCGGTTGACTGGCCTATGATGTTGCCATCGTCTAGCTCCAGCGCGGGTATCAGGCCCTGTGGATTGGCCTGCAAGTAAGCATCGCTCCTGTGGCTGCTATCCAAAAGGCTCACAGCCTCACTGGTGTATTCAATGCCCTTCAGGTTCAGGGCAATGCGCACTCTGTAGGCGGCGGAGGAGCGATAGTAGGTATAGAGCTTCATAGGGTTTTCTCTGTGTGCCTTCAGAGCCAGAGGACACTGCATTATACCTGATACTCGCAGCGGACTAACATCGAAAGCTGTAGGTGGTTGTGGCGTGCTGGCGCATACAAACGTTGGAGGTCACGGCCTTATTTGAGTCTATTGAGCTGGACCAGATGCGCCGGGGTGTCATTTAAACAGCACTGAATCAGTGCAAGACTCATAGATTACAAGAGCTGCCGACGCTTTTGTCACCTTTGCCCAATTTTTTGGCGCGCCATCCCATGCGGGGACAACAATACTCCACTACTATTTGGTCACCATCTTAACTGAGAGCGTGTCCATGTCACTGGATTTCGATAGTGCCCGATTAAGCAACCCGAATATGGGCCCCGAGCACCATGCCTGGCGGGCCCAGTTACGCAAGTTCTTTGATGTAGAGGTGATGCCCTACGCTGCCGATTGGGATGAGGCCGGTCAACTTCCCGACGAGCTGTGGACCAAGGCCGCCGCGGTGGGTCTGCTGGGGCTGGGATATCCAGAGCAATACGGCGGTATCAGCGAGGGGATAGATAGCTGGTACGGCTGGATTGCCAGCGAGGAATTAGCGCGCGTGGGCGTGGGTGGCATGTCTGCCAGCTTGATGGTGCATGGCATCGGCCTGCCGCCAGTGATTAACTTTGCCAGTGAGGCGGTCAAAGAAATGGTAGCGCCACCGGTGTTGCGTGGCGAAAAATGGATATCTTTAGGGATCACTGAACCCGGCGGCGGCTCCGATGTGGCTCAACTGACCACCACTGCTGTACGTGATGGCGACCACTATATCGTCAACGGATCTAAAACCTTTATTACCGGGGGTATGCGAGCCAACTGGGTGTCGACAGCCGTGAGGACCGGCGGTGAAGGCGCTGCGGGTGTGTCTATGTTGCTGATTCCGACTGACGCCGAAGGATTCTCCCGTACTGTGTTGGATAAAAAACAGGGTTGGTGGGCGTCCGACACTGCCACTTTGTATTTCGATGATGTGCGTGTGCCTGTGGGGAATTTAATCGGGCTAGAGAATAAGGGCTTCCGCGTTATTATGAATAACTTCAACAACGAACGCATGGGCATGGCGGTCGGTATGGAGGCACTTGCACGGGTCTGTCTGGAAGAAGCCGTGGCGTGGGCGGTAGAGCGTAAGACATTTGGCAAGCGTTTGGCAGATCACCAGGTTATTCGACATAAAATCGCCCAGATGAAACAAAAGCTCAACGCCACCCAGGCCTATATTAGAGTGTGCTACGAATCGATTGAGGCGGGTAATGCTAATCCGGGTGACATTGCTCTACTCAAGGTGCAGTCCAGTGAGACCATGGAGTTCTGTGCCCGCGAGGCGATGCAGATACTCGGTGGCATTGGCTATATGCGCGGCGGTCGGGTGGAGCGAATTTATCGAGAGGTCAGGGTCAATGCCATCGGTGGTGGCTCGGAAGAAATTATGCGCGACCTAGCGTCGCGCCAATATGGGCTTTAGGGGAGAATTGAAATGAAGTTATGGCATTGTAACGGTGCACGTTCGTTGCGGCCTCTGTGGGCGCTGGAAGAAATGGACATAGACTACGAGCTAGAGGTATTACCCTTTCCACCGCGAATTTTTGAGCGTGAATATCTGGGGGTGAACAGCCTGGGTACGGTACCGTTCTTTGTAGATGGCGAAACTGAAATGACCGAGTCGGCTGGTATCTGTCAGTATTTGGTCGACCGCTATCAGCGCTTTGATTTCGGCTTGCAACCCGACCACAGCGAATACGGTGCCTATCTAAACTGGCTACACCACAGCGATGCCACCTTGACCTTTCCGCAAACCATCGCCATGCGCTATTACTACCTTGACCCCACGCCAGAAAAGCAAGCGGTTGCCGATGATTACAGTAAATGGTTTATTGCCCGCCTGAGGCGACTTGATTCGCACCTGGAGAATAACGAGTTTCTCTGTGATGGGCGATTCACGGTTGCTGATATTGCCATTGCCTATGCGTTGTTTTTGGGCAAAGCTCTAAAGTTAGATAAAGACTACAAACCCCAGACACAGGACTATCTGCAGCGCATGATGGCACGCCCTGCATTTGCACGAGCGAACGGGTTTGGCGAAGCCTTACAGTTCGGTTAACGCAGGCCGCCTGCACAATGAATCACACCAGTGCCGCAGTTTTCAGGAATTGAGTCATGGCAAAAATCCAGTCACAAATCGATGTACACTCTCCATCGCACGCACGCAATGCACAAGTGATGCAGGCGGCGGTGGATGAATTTCGCACAATCGAGAAGAATGTTATAGATTCGGCCGAGGGCAAGGCCGCACGCTATCAGGCCAAGGGTTATATGGCGCCGCGGGAACGTCTGGGGCAGCTACTCGATCCAGGCAAGGCCTTCCTCGAACTCTCCACTGTGTGTGGCTATTTGCAGGATGGCGATACAGACGGCTCTTCAGCCGGTGGTTCTGTCATTGCCGGCATCGGTTATGTGGCCGGCGTGCGCGTTCTGGTCATGGTGGATGACTATCTCACCAAGGGCGGAAGTATTTCAACCAGTGGCGGTGCTAAGCGCACCCGCATGCAGGATATATGTTTACGTGAAAAGCTTCCGATGGTAACACTGGCTCAAAGTGGCGGCGGCAACCTGCTTACCATAGGTGATGTATTTGGCCCCTCTGGCAGGGGCTTTGCCAACCAAGCTTTGCTGTCTGCAGCCGGTGTTCCGCAAATTACGGTAGTGCACGGCAGTGCCACTGCGGGCGGGGCGTATCAGCCCGGTTTGTCCGATTATGTGGTCATGGTACGAAACCAGTCTACTGTCTATCTGGCAGGGCCTCCGTTGCTCAAAGCGGCCACCGGAGAAATTGCCACGGATGAAGAAATTGGCGGCGCGGAAATGCATGCTGAAATTTCGGGTGTGGCAGACTACTTAGCAGAAAATGACGCCGATGGCATCCGCATTGCACGAGAAATTACCCGCAAGCTGGGCTGGAACGAGCAATTGCAGGCGGATACTGCTTCCGAGTTTGAACAACCTGCTTACAGTGCCGACGAGTTACTGGGTGTGGTACCGGAAGACCCGAAGACACCTTACGATGTGCGAGAAATTCTGGCGCGTATAGCCGATGGATCAGGTTTCCTCGAATTCAAGGCGGCCTTTGATAGTGGCACTGTGTGTGGACACATTGAAATCCACGGCCACTCGCTGGGTGTTATCGGAAACAATGCGCCCATCACGGCCCATGGTGCGGCCAAGGCGGGTCAGTTTATCCAGCTGTGTGAGCAGTCGAATACGCCGCTGTTATTTTTGCACAACACCACCGGTTTTATTGTTGGGACTGTTGCCGAGCGTGCGGGCATTATCAAGCACGGCTCCAAGTTAATCCAGGCAGTGACGAATTCACGCATTCCCAAGATCAGCATCATTGTGGGTGGCTCTTACGGCGCGGGAAACTATGCCATGTGCGGTCGCGGCATGATGCCACGCTTCATGTTTGCCTGGCCGCGCAGTGTGGTCTCTGTGATGGGCCCGGCCCAGGCGGGATCTGTTATGCGCACAGTGGTAGAGGCAAAAATGGCTCGTGGCGGCGCGGTGGATACCGAGGCCCTTGATTCAATGGAGAAAGGCGTAGTAGACACTATGGAAGCGAAGTCGCGGGCACTGGTGAACACCGCGAGAGTCTGGGATGACGGCATGATTGACCCACGCGACACGCGGGAAGTGTTGGCTTATGTGTTGGCGGTCTGCCGTGAAGGGGACCGCCGCGATGTGCAGACCAGTAGCTGGGGTGTGGCGCGCTTTTAGCACCTATCCGATCATTCAAACGAATAAATGGATGTCTTATGCAATTACCCAACTGTGAAGAAATAATTTTAAAGCTGGAACAGGGAGTGCTCTACCTCACGCTCAACCGGCCGCAAAAACGCAATGCCATGAATAATAAATTGGTTGCAGAGGTCATGCAAACCTTCGAGGCCATAGAGTCATCGCGCGAGGTGCGCGCGGTGGTCATGCGTGGAGCTGGTGGACATTTTTGCGCCGGAGGTGATATTTCCGGGATGAACGACAGCAGTCGTACACCGGATGAAGCAAAGGCAGCAGCCTGGGAATTTAATCGCACATTCGGGCGCATGATTACTAAAGTAAATCGGGCGCCTCAGCTGGTGATTACTTTGTTGGAAGGGGCGGTGTTAGGAGGAGGTTTTGGATTGGCCTGTATCTCGGATGTGGCCATCGCTGATACCAATGCCAAGCTGGCTATGCCAGAGACCGGGCTGGGCCTTCCCCCAGCGCAGATCGCGCCTTTTGTTGTGATGCGCATTGGTGTTACCCAGACGCGCAGGCTGGCGCTGCTGGGTGAGCGTATTGGCGGCGAAGAGGCGGTGCGACTAGGTCTGGTGCATTACGTCACCGACGGCGAACAGGCGATGGATGAAAAGCTACAGTCAGTGTTGTCCAAATT
>Ga0308021_10000580_pt1 | contig 16990 bp, 16 predicted proteins | sample Neamet351_FD_201296 | JGI IMG/M metagenome (GOLD analysis project Ga0308021, IMG submission 201296) | Marine microbial communities from water near the shore, Antarctic Ocean - #351 | ecosystem: Environmental > Aquatic > Marine > Unclassified | place: Southern Ocean | collected 2014-10-02
AGTATCTCCAACTAAATTATAAGGATTTGTAATGGAATTACTAAATTGAGGAGTATTTGTATTTCCAATATTTTCAGAATATTGAAAATTCATAGATGAAGTATAATCATTATATTCTTGCGCAAGAAGATCTAAATCTCCATCTCCATCCAAATCTCCAACAGCTGGTATGTTTACTATAATATTAGATCCAGGAGTAATCCCAAAAGGATTAGTGACTGGAGGTTGAAAATACTGAGCAGAAGCTGTATTTGCAAAAGAAACACCAATAAAAAGAGCCACTGTTCCTAGAATACGCTTCATCCTGTTAGTACTTACAATTCCATTAAGTTGGCTTACTAAATGTTTAATTTTAGCAGTCATCTTCCTAATTTCTAATTTTAAATCAGCATCCGTTTTTTGCAGTAAAATAGTTAGTTGTTTAACTAAGTATTTCAACTGTCTTTGCTTTCGCGAAAAGTGTTTGTTTTCCATATTTTTATATGTTTTAGTTAATAATAGTTCAAAATTAAGTATTAAAAAATAAAATACTATGCTAAGCATAGTAAGTTGCATTTACTAGATTGTATTATTGTTTTTCGTCCTTATTTTCCTTTCTCCAGAAAGTAGAAGTTGGTATAGAAAGACCATTTTTATGGTCGTCTGTTAGTGTGTTTAGAATATTCGGTCTTGTTTTATTGGCTAGTATATGTATGTCGTAAATTTCGTCCAAGGAAGTGAGGTATGTCAATTTCCCTACTATACTTTTTGTTGGCAAATGAACGACTACTATTCCAGCTTCATTTGCTTTTTCGGCAAAGGGTAGTTTTCCAAAGGTGGAAGATCCTTTTCTGAGTTTGGAAAGTCCAATAAACAGATAGTCCTTATGAAAACTCATTCCTCTTACAAAGCCATCAATTTGTACTATTACTTCATAAGTTCCATCTTCAGTATTAACTTTTACTAATTCTCCTGTTGCTGAAAGTAAAACATATAATTCTCCATTAAAAATTCTTGGTGTGTGTGGCATAGCAAGTCCTTCAGCAATGATGGTATTATTTTCCACATCCATAATTATTCCACTTTCGGTTACTTTCTCTCTCCAACTTTGAGGGCTGTTCCCATTGTTGAAAGCAGTAGCATATTTTGGTTTTCCATTTTCCATTGCCATTCCATTTAAGTGGCATCTATCTTCAGAAGCAATTTTATCAATAAATGGCGGAGTCCAGTAAGGTGTGAAATTGTAATTGTCGTCAATTTTAACAATGGTAGAAAAGAGCGTGTTTACAGCATAGAGTTCTCCATTATTTCCAAAACTCAAATCATGAATATCAATTGCTCCTGTATGAAAAGTATTTCTGGGTAAATAAAGCGCATCATACTTATTGGGTGCTTTTGGGTAGAATTTTGCTAAATCGTAGGAGTTCCGAAATACAATAACTTCATCCTTGCAAGCAATAGCAATTTTATCTGTTTTGGTATCTTCAGCAATTCCCATTGCTTTTTCAAAATTCCTTGGCAGTTGTATTAAAGAATTTTCATCCTTTGCAGATATAAATACTACTTTCCCTGCTTGATAGGTAGAGATTGCAATACTGCAATTTAATTGTTGCAATAATTGTGGAACCTGAGGGGTGTATTTGCAACTGAAAGGGGCAAGTGCTTTCGGATTTGTATTAGGTGTATTCATTTTAGTTTATAATTCAACTAATCCGTTTAGTAGTTTTTCGCATTCATTCTTATATTTTTTAATTAATTTTTGAGTAGAATAAGTGATGAATTGTACCGTTCCATTTTCATTAGAAAAATAATAACCTAAATAAGTAAACTTTGTTCCTTGTATGGTTCCATCTAGTTGAAGAAGAAGAATTTTTATTCCGTTAACGGTTCTGTATTCTTCTTTTACTATTTGTATATCGGGAGCTGTACTTTTAGCATTTTCTATCGCTATTTCTCTTAAAGACTCTAAAGAAAGTTCAGCTTCCTCTGTGAGTGCCAAACCGTATAAGTCCCCATGTTTGTAGCTAAACTCATATTCTGTTTCATCATTAATTTCACCTCCTTTCTCAAAAGTCCAATCTTTCGGATTTATATAAATACCAAGATTAAGTACTTTACTTTTTAGTAGAAAAGTTGATTTTTTATTTTTTCTGAATTTGTAAGAATTTGTTTTAATTTCAGTAACTTCATTAAGAAATGGATCGGTATATATCCAACTTCCATCATTATATAAAACAACTTCATCCCCTGTTTCTGTAATTGCTGATATTTGTGATTGAACAGTAAAGCTACTCAGTATTAGTATAAGTAATAGATTTGTTTTTTTCATAATTTATTTTTTAAATTGAGATGCAACTTTCTTATTCCTTGCTCCTTCAGAATAATCGTAAAAACCTTCTCCTGATTTAATTCCTAATTTCCCAGCCATAACCATATTTACTAAAAGTGGGTTGGGTGCATATTTAGGGTTTCCGAAACCATCCTGCATTACTTCAAGGATAGACAAACAAACATCTAAACCGATAAAATCAGCTAAGTGTAAAGGGCCCATTGGGTGCGCCATTCCTAACATCATTACTGTGTCAATTTCTTCAACTCCTGCAACTCCTTGAAACAAAGTTTCAATGGATTCATTAATCATTGGCATAAGGATTCTGTTGGCTACAAAACCTGGGTAATCGTTTACTTCTACTGGGGATTTACCAAGGGTTCTGCTCATATCCATTACTCTTTTGGTTACCTCATCAGAAGTTGCGTAACCTCTTATAACTTCTACCAACTTCATGATAGGAACAGGGTTCATAAAGTGCATACCAATAACTTGAGTAGGGCGATTAGTTACTGCAGCAATTTTAGTGATAGAAATAGAAGATGTATTTGTAGATAGTAAAGTTTTATCATCACAAATTTCATCCAATTGCTTGAATATTTTTAGTTTTAAATCAATATTTTCAGTTGCTGCTTCAACTACTAAATCCACTCCTTTTACTCCTGCACTCATATCAGTATAAGTAGTAATATTCGCTAAAGTGTTCGCTTTATCTGCTTCAGTAATTTTTTCTTTTTTAACCATACGGTCAAGGTTCTTAGCGATAGTAGCAACTGCTTTGGCTAAAGCCTCAGCCGATATATCCACTAAGTTCACATTAAAATCCTTTTGAGCAAAAGTATGAGCAATTCCATTTCCCATTGTTCCTGCACCAATTACTGTAATATTTTTCATTATTTGTTTGTTTTAAAATTTTGGCAAAAATAGTATTAATACACCACTTTTAGGTTATCAAAATAAAGTTCGTTTTTATCTAATTCAGTATTCCTTTTTATACCAATAAATACCTTAAAAGAAGTAGCGTTAATGCCTTCTGAAATTGTGCTTGTAAGGTTTAAGTAAATCTTATTCCAATCCTCTTTTGGGTTTATCCATAATAAATCCTTTTGCACTACCGATTGAGGATAGTTGATATACACGCCTACTAAAAATTGGGTATTGCATTTATAGTCAAGTTCTAAGAAAATAGGCGCTCCTGCTTGTGGTAAATCCGTTAACTCATCAGTAGTAATCTCTGCTACTAGATAGATGGAATCTAAAGTTATTTTTCCATATTTATTTCCCTCAAAACTTTCTACAGAAAAGTTTAAACTGTCAGTATCTAAATCCATACCATTACCTTCAAAATCCTCTAAAAAGTATTGAATACTATCTAAATAATTTACGGTTGGGTTTATGGTTTGTGATTGGTTTGGCGTAAAAGTTACATCTTCAAAATAAGAACCATAGAATGGATAAGGGATTCGAGTGCTTGCTATTCCGTTTGCTTTAATTCCCGCTTTTATTCTTAGGGTTTGGGTTCCGCTTTCCAATATAGGAAATTCAGCAGGTAATTCATACACGCCTTGCAACTGATCGTTTACATATACCCACGCATCTGTAATGTTGGAAGTGATATTTTCTTCATCTAAAGTGATGACGTCAATTTTAATGTATCCTGGAATGGCATTAGTATCTTCTTTCTGGCAGGAAACAATGACAAGGATTAGTAGTAGGTAAATGATTTTTTTCATGAATTATTCTATTAACAATTTGCTGTGTATTTATAATTGTATAAATGCTAAAAAAGCATTTTTATTGTCTTTCTTTTGTTGTTATTAAAAGTGCTTCAAAAATACAGTTTAATGATTGATAAAGAAAAAGAATGGTAGATAGTTTTAGACATCAAGGTTTGCGTAAGCAATTGGTCGAGCATTTGGCTGCAAAAGGCATTTCTAATTTGGAAGTGTTAAATGCTATGAATAAAATCCCTAGACACCTATTTATGGATAATGCCTTTGTTCAGTTTGCGTATCAGGATAAAGCTTTTCCTATTGGTAGTGGGCAAACTATTTCGCAACCTTATACTGTTGCTTTTCAGACTCAATTACTGCAAATAAAACCTTACGAAAAAGTATTAGAAGTAGGGACGGGTTCTGGGTATCAAGCTGCAGTACTTTCCTTATTGAATACAGAGGTGTTTACCATTGAACGTCAAAGGGAATTGTTCCAGAAAACTAAAAAGTTTTTACCAGAACTAGGCTATAACTGTATGTTCGTGTATGGTGATGGCTATAAAGGAATGCCAAAGTTTGCACCATTCGATAAGATAATAATTACTTGTGGAGCTCCTTTTATTCCTAAGGATTTGGTAGCACAACTAAAAGTAGGAGGTAGGATGGTTGCGCCAATTGGTGATGGAAACATACAAGTAATGCACTTAATTGAAAAGATTTCAGAAACAGAAACCAGAGTAACTACTCATGGAGAATTTTCATTCGTACCTATGCTTAATGATAAAAATAATGGGAATTAAATGAGAGTAGTAAATCTTAAAGTTCTTCAAATCTTCTAGGATTTAGAATTCAATGTATTAAGTAGCAATAGTTTTTTTGATTATGGTATTAATTGCTTAGTTTTGATGTTTATTAAATAAATTTTAATGCTATGAAAAAGATGCTTCTTACACTTATTATTTCAAGTTTTTCACTAGGAATTACTTTTGCTCAGAAAGGAAAAATTACTTTAGGAGTTGATTATTCAACAAGTGCTTCACAACAAGTTTATGCTTATGACTTGTATTATCCTTATGGCTATTCCGGTCATACATACAAATTAGAGCCAAGAGTAGGGTATTTTGTTTATGATAATATAGAAATTGGTTTTGGTTTTAAAGCAGGTGACAATGAAGAGGAAAGATCTTTCATATCCTACAATCAATTTGGTGGTGAAAACTATGTATATGAAAACAATTCTAACTATGATTATAAAGTATTCAGTCCTTATGTTAAATATTACATAAATAATTTATTTTTTTCTGCTCGGTTTTCTCTTGAGAAAAGAAATGATAAACAGCTGAATAATTATCCTATTTGGGAAACAGATGCAAATGGAGTAAATTCTGTTGTTGGAATGGACCATTATAGTTATTCTACTCGGGCAATAAGAAAATCTTCTGTATTTAGTGTCGGTTATGTATTGGCTTATAATGAGAAATTATTTTTCGAACCTAGTATTTCTATTAGGAAAGATTTTGGTGAAGTAAAAAATAAAAGTGATAATGATTTTCTTATAGGTGAGGACATAAATAATGAAAGTACTTCACCAATAAATAGTGCAACTCACTTTAGTTTGAATATTGCAGTGGGATTAAGGTTAGGAAAATAAAGACGAAATTTTAAAAATAGCTTAAATTTCTTTTATTTTAGCATAGTTTTATTTATTACTGTTATATTATACATATTCGCTTATTTTTAAGAAAATTAAATGATTTTATCTTAAGTTATTTTCAATATGTATTTGTATTAATGTATCTTTCATTTTTATTTTGTAGTATTGTGTTTAAAATTATTAACTAGTTATTAAATTATGAAAGTATTATTACAAGGATTTTATTTATCTCTTTTTGCATGTTTATTATTCAGCAGTTGTTCTAGCTCATTATATACATCTAATGGAGCTAGAGATCAACGGCCATTATTGTTTGATGGCGAGTATGAGATTAAAGAGTTAGGTGAAATTAAAAGTACCGGTAGAGCATTCTGGGGGATACCAATTTCACAGAAGAAATATAAAGGAAAGAGAGGGAGTATTGGCGTATACTTTAATGGAGTTTCCTTAACGAAAACACCTAAGATATTACCTATTTTAACCTTATTAACCCTTGATTACTTTTTTACTGCTAATGTAATGCAGCCTATTTTTGGAACAAAAAAAATGGATGGACCATCTTATGTAGATCCTTATGGAAATTATATATATGAGACTGATGAAAATAAATTAGATATTGTATCTGGGCTTATACTGTCATTGCCAATAGCTGGAACTATTAATAATTTTATCTGGTCTGGAGCAACTGCAGAGGCATCATCTACTATTGAAAGACGATTAATTGAAGAGAATCCAGATATAGATTTGTTTTTTTTTCCAAAATATAAAATAAAAAAGGAAAGAAATCTTTGGTGGCAAGATGCAGTTATTGATGCAAAAGTAAAAGGAGCTACTATAAAGCTCACAAAGTAGAAAGTAGAAAATATATAATTTATAAAAAAAAGGGACTCTTTTGGGTTCCTTTTTTTTATTGCTCTAAAATTTCCTTTATAACATTACAGCCCTCAATAATTTCTTTTTCAGTTATTGTTAAAGGAGGAGTAATTCGAATAGCAGTTTTGGTAAATAGGAAATAGAATAAAATTAATCCGTTTTCTAGGGATTGTTCTACTACTTTTTGAGCTAATTCTTCATCATCAAACTCAATAGCAAGTATTAATCCTTCTCCTCTTATTTCCTTAATTTTTGGGTGCTTTAAATGTGCTCGGAAAAGTTGTTCTTTTTGTTCTACTTCTTCCATAATATCAGAAGTAAGTAAATATTGTAAGCAAGCCAAACTTGCTGCACAATTTATTGGGTGACCTCCAAAGGTAGTAATGTGTCCTAGTTTTGGCTCAAAGGTCAATAAGTTCATTAGCTCCCAAGAGGAGATAAATGCACCAATAGGCATTCCTGCACCCATTCCTTTTGCAATACACAAAATATCAGGAATTACATTGTATTTTTCAAAGCCGAAAAGTGTTCCTAATCGGCCGTAACAAGTTTGTATTTCATCAAAAATGAGCAGTGTTTCTGTTTCGGTACATCTTTCTCTTACTTTATGTAAGAAGTTATTTTTGGGAGTTACAAAACCCATTCCACCTTGTACTATTTCAATTACAACAGCTGCAGTTTGATTTGTTATGTTTTTTAGGGAGTTTTCATCATTGTAAACAATCGTATTACAATTGGGTAAAAGAGGTCGGTATTTTGCTTTGTGCTCTTCATTTCCCATTATACTTAAAGCTCCTTGTGTAGAGCCATGGTAAGAATCTTTACAAGAGATAATTTCCGATCTTCCAGTTGCTCTTTTAGCCAGTTTCATAGCTCCTTCAATTGCCTCAGCACCAGAATTTACAAAGTAAGATGTACTTAAAGTTGAAGGAAGATTATCGGCAAGTAGTTTTGCTAATTTATATTGTGGAGATTGAACATACTCTCCATACACCATAACATGGGTGTATTTATCCAATTGCTCTTTTACAGCATTGGTGATAATAGGGTTGGAGTGCCCTAAGGTACAGGCAGAAACGCCAGCAACAAAATCCAAATAGGCTTTACCATTTACATCATAAATATAACTTCCCTTAGCGGATTCTATTTCCAAACAAGAAGGGAAAGGAAAGGTCTGGGCTTGGTGTTTTTTAAAAATATCTTTTGCTGTACTCATATTGCAAAAGTAAGAAATTAGAATCTATTATTCTATAATTATTCTTTTCTCAACTGTTCCATTCTCATAAATATAAAATAGGGGAGTATTGGATTTAGGCTTAGTTTCTCTGCCTAAAACATCTATTTTCTGTTTTTCAGGAGGATAATTTGCTTTTAAAGTACCAACGACCTTTCGCTCTAGTTTGTGTTGTGTGTAGTTGTTTTGTACTCTTTAATCACTCGTGTGTAGGACGAGCTACCGTTTGCCAGTAAAACCTGAATGATGTAAAAACCACTTGTTTCAGGTAATTGGTAGTTAAGGTATTGTTTTTGAGTAATTTTCGTTGTAGAGACCAAACCACCAATCGTGTTGAAAACATTAATGACCGCTTCTGAATTTATTGAACCGAGATCGATATTAACAAGCCCTTTTGTCGGGTTGGGATACACTCTGACGTTTGCTTGGTTTGAAACCGCATTGTCAAGTCCAGTAGCTGAGTTGATGGCATCAAAACTGTCTCCGATTTCAAAATCAGAGAGGTAGCAATATTGCGTAATGGGCGAACCTTGTCCAAGGTTGAAGCCCTGTCCGAACAATGCATGAAAAAGGATACCATAGATATTTACACTTTGAGAGGTGACGATGGATAGTCCCTGTTCGTCATAAACCAGCACATCATTATACCAAATACGCATGTAGCCGTTAGACATTCCTTCATCATTTAACTTCACCTCATTCTTAATATTCACCCATTCTCCATGAATGGCTTCAAATGCCTTTGGGTCGTCATTTTCCATTACAAGTCCTGCTCCGTAAGGAAGGTTACAGTTCCAAGTAGGGCGGCACGTGTCTTCATCCATCCAAGAAATCAGTTCATAGAACATTTGGGTGGTATCAAAGCCTTGATTTGGCAAACCACGCCACGAAATTCTATTAGAAAAACACCTGTTGCTTTCTATGGGAAATGGACCTGTACATGTTTCGGCTGTTGGAATACCCATTGTTGGGTCAAGTCCATAAAGGCCAGGGAATTTTCCGCCAACTGTTCCCCATTCAAAATCATTATCGAGTAAGATGTTGTAAGACAGACAGGCCATTTTAGGGTCAGATAGAAACGAAAGGTCGGGTGCGAATAACAGTCCCGCCCCGCTTTCTGTGGTAACACCATCAGTTTCGAATCGAATTCTGACCACATCATGCGATGGGTCATAGGGGTCGGCAACCACATCCACATCTTCATAACCCCAAAATCCGTTGGTTACTATCTGCATGTTGTTGTTCCATGCCACAAGCCCCCAACCGTTTTGCCGCCAGTCAGTATTGTTCAGGTAATCATTTCCTTTCCAGATAGTTTGAGCCTGAAGAATTACTGATGAGGTCAGAATTAGTATAATTGATAGAAATTTTGTTTTCATAATTCTGGTGTTTGATGCGTAAGTTTGAGCGTAGAATCTGTTGTTGGAATACTTAAATTTTGAGAAAATAGTGATGTAGTCAATACTACACATAAAAGTACAATAAGAAATTCTTTCATATTATCTTTTTCTTTTATGATTCTCTCCCTTTCCTTGTTTTAATCTTTTCAATAATTCACCTTTAAACTTTCTTTCGCTTTTGTAGAGTAAAGCTACTTGTTGAATGCTTAATACTTTTTTAAATTCAATATGATACTTCTTCTTTACTTTAACTTCTTGCATCTTCATGTTAGCAAATCTATCAATCATATCATCAAGTATTTTTTCTAGCTCCGCATCTGCTATATTACTTAAGTTTTTATTTAGTTTTTTAGAACCTTTTAGCCTATTATCACGTAAAGTTTTTAATTCATTACTGTACTGATTATAAACTGGCCAAAACACTTGTGCTTCTTCAGGAGTTAAATCAAGTTCAGTAGAAATGAAAGCGATTTTTTGACTTTCAATCTGTTCCATTTTCTTTTTGGAAATTGGAGGTTGTGCTAACATAAATATAGGGCACAATAGGGCAATAATTAATGTTTTAATTTTCATAGTATCGATTTTAAAGTTCATAAATAAGTTCGTTATAATTATATTCATCTAATAAGTATTCTTCTGGTTTTTCCTGTTCATATTCTAACTCGTCATAAATTAAATTATCTTCAATTTCATAGTAAGCTAAAAGCTCAATTAAATCATCATTAGATATATTTATTTCTTGATTTTTATTGTACCAAAATCCTGAAAATAAAATGGCTGCAATTGCTAAAGTAGGGGCTATAGTTTTTAATTGAAAAAAAGCCATTATTTTAATTTGCTCAGGACTTTCTACCCTTTCCATTATGTTATGGGTAAGAGTGGTAAAGTAATCCTCTGGCACAGTAAAAGGATTTTTTCTTTCCAAATTATTTATATCAATTTTGTTTTTCATTGTTTATAGGATATTCTTAATTGTCAAAGGTTTAATTTGTGGTTAAATATTTTTCAATTTTCTGTTTTGCATGATGATAATTTGCTTTTAAAGCACCAACAGATGTTCCTAGTATTTCAGAGATTTCATTGTACTTTAACTTATCAAAATATTTCATATTGAATACTATTCTTTGTTTAGTGGGTAAGGTAAGGATTGCTCTTTGTAGTTTTTTTTCTATTTCAGATCCTGAAAAATAATTCCCATCAATTTGTGATTCTAATTGGTGACTTACGGTATCAATAGATTGGAAAAGATGTTTTTTTTTCTTTTTTAAAAACAAAAGAGCTTCATTAGTTGCAATACGATATAACCAAGTGTAGAGTTGAGAGTCCTCTCTGAAATTAGGGAGGTATTTCCATACTTTAATAAAAGTGTTCTGTATTATATCATCTGCATCATCATGGCATATTACAATTTTACGCACATGCCAATACAACCGTTTGTTATAGGTGCGTACAATTTTATTAAATCCTTGTTTTGTAGTTTCAGGATTCTTAAAAAGGGCTAGTAATTCTTTATCGTTCTGCTCATTCATGATTTTGATGAGCTAAAGATATATTATTTTCTGGCTACTGCTTTTTTAGCTGCTGCAACAATTGCTTTAGCATCCAAGCCGTATTTTGCTAATAATTGCATTGGAGTTCCACTTTCACCAAAAGTATCATCCACACCAACCATTTCAATAGGAGTAGGAAGCTCTCTACCCAATAACTGAGCAATGCTATCTCCTAATCCGCCATTCAACATATGTTCTTCAGCCGTAACAACACATTTAGTTTGTTTTACAGCTTCTAGGATAGCATTATTATCCAAAGGTTTAATGGTATGGATATTTATTACTTCAGCAGAAATTCCTGCCTCAGCTAATGTTTTAGCTGCCTCTAATGATTCCCATACTAAATGCCCAGTTGCAAAAATGGTTAGGTCAGTTCCTTTTTGTAAATGTAATGCTTCACCAATCACAAAGTTTTGGTCAGCAGGAGTGAAGTTAGGTACAGCTGGCCTACCGAAACGTAAGTAAACTGGTCCTTCATGGTCAGCAATAGCTATAGTAGCCGCCTTAGTTTGGTTATAATCACAAGGGTTGATAACTACCATGTGTGGTAACATTTTCATCATACCAATATCCTCTAATACTTGATGAGTAGCCCCATCTTCCCCTAAAGTAACTCCAGCATGAGAAGCACATATCTTTACATTTTTACCAGAATAAGCAATAGACTGACGGATTTGATCGTAAACACGAGAAGTAGAAAAGTTAGCAAAAGTACCTGTGAAAGGAATTTTACCTCCGATAGTCATACCAGCAGCAATACCCATCATGTTTGCCTCAGCAATACCAATTTGGAAAAAGCGTTCAGGGTTTTCGTTCTGAAAGTCATTCATTTTAAGCGAACCAGTAAGGTCAGCACAAAGTGCAACAACATTAGGGTTGGTTCTACCTAGTTCTGTTAGTCCTGCTCCAAATCCTGAGCGTGTATCTTTCTTTTCCATATTAGTAAATTTTTATCAGTTCAGATTGACCTGATTTAAGTTTAAAACTTTTTTCGTTAGTATAAATATATTGCTTAGCCGATTTTGCTCTAAAAACTATTTTGTAGTTTCCAGGTAAAAGGGTAAGGCGGTGCTGTGTTTTTTCTCCTTTAAAATGATAAATCTGTTCTAGTTTATCCTTATTTTGCAAGTAAACCCCTCCGTAACCTCTTGAAGGTAATAGGATATTTGCAATACCTGGAGTGGGGATAGTATAAGTAGTTTTTGTGCTTTGGTTTACCTCCACATCAACAAACTTTTTTCTTGGTAAAGTAAGTAGTTCAATGTCATAGCGACCAATAAGGTATTTTTCTACAGTATTAATTTCTTGCACATGTAAAGTCGTGTCAGCTCCAGCTTGGCGAACAATGTACTGGTACTTTATTTTAGAATTCATCTTTATTTCTAGTTCGCCTTGTGGAGTAGAGAGTGGGATGATTGTATGTTTTCCTGGCTTAAGTATTATGCTGTCCACAGAAACTGGAGGGATAGTATGTGCTACAACTTTATAAGATAAAACAGGGTCAATAACCATAGTGTCAGGGTTACCATAATGATTCATTGTATGGACATAGTTGTATTTTGAAACTCCTGTAAAATCATTGTAGAAAGTAAGGTTTACATTAGTTTCGGTAGGTTCTCCATTTTCATCCAACAGATTGACTTGAGCAGTAGTGTTGTCAATAACATGGGAGATAACAACATTCAATATATTCGTAAAGTCTGATTCCTTACTTGCATCAAAATAACGCCCTACACAGTCGAATGTTTTTTTCCAACTATCATCCAAACCAACCCCAATAACAAATGGTTTTAGGATAATCCCTTTTCTTTGGTACAAACGAGAAACAGCACAAGGGTCCATGCCGCATTCCTCTTTACCATCCGTGATTAAGATAACAATATTACGCGCATTTCCTGGAGGAAAATCCTTAGCACCTTCTTCTAATGAACGAGCAATAGGAGTGGTTCCTCTTGCACGAATCATACTGAGTTTGGCTTTCATCCTTTCGACCACCAAGTGTGCAGGTAGGAAGTTTATTTCTAACTTAGTATCGTCACAATCCTGTGGAGGATAACCTTTTTGATGCCCATAAACCCTAAGACCAATCTCTAGGTTTTCAATATCCTTAAGAGAATCGACCATATTGCTGAGTAGCTTTTTGGCAATATCAATTTTACGACCACTTTGCCACCTGCCCAACATAGACTGGGAAGCATCAAAAATAAATAGTATCCGATTGACAGGCTCTTGCTTTTTTTGAGCAACAGCAGAAAAACTCCCTACGAAAAGGAGGGTAGCCATCAATAGTATTTTAGTGTTTTTAGTAATCACCTAAAGTTTCAGGGTTTTGAGAAAGTGCATCAGCCAATTGCTCATCATTAGGAGCAGAACCATGCCATTTGTGTGTTCCCATCATATAGTCGACCCCATTACCCATTTCAGTATGCATAATGATAGCAACAGGTTTACCGTTATTTGCTAATTCCTTAGCACGAGCCAAAGTATTGATTACTGCTTCAATGTCATTACCTTGAAACTCTTCTAAAACAATCCAATCGAAAGCCTCCAACTTAGCGGTAAGGTTACCCATAGGCAATACATCATCAATTGAACCATCAATTTGTTTTTGGTTGTAATCAATAGTAGCAATAAGATTGTCCACCTTTTTACCTGCAGCATACATAAAGGCCTCCCAACATTGTCCTTCCTGTAGTTCACCATCACCATGTAAAGTGTAAACCATGCTATCGTCATTATTAAGCTTTTTGGTAAGTGCAGTACCAATTGCATTGGATAAACCTTGACCCAAAGAGCCAGAAGCCATACGGATACCCTCCAATCCTTCATGGGTAGTAGGGTGACCTTGCAAACGACTGTTCAACTTACGGAAAGTAGCTAACTCAGCTACATCAAAATAACCTGAACGCGCCAATACTGAATAGAAAACAGGAGATATATGCCCGTTAGATAAGAAGAAAACATCTTCCCCTTTGGCGTCCATACTAAAATCAGTATTATGATTCATAACATGAAAGTAAAGAGCAGTAAGGAATTCAGTACAACCCAAAGAACCACCAGGATGACCCGAACTATTGGCGTGAACCATACGAACTATGTCTCTCCTAACTTGAGAAATAACATCATTTAATTTTGAAATATTTGGCATAATATTGATTGTGTAATTTTTTGCAAAGATAATAATAGTGATAGATTCTAGTTGTTTGTTATTGGTTGTTTGTTGTTAGTATTTAGGTGATTTATTAACATTAGTTTTGGTTGGTAGTTAATAGTTGTTGGTATGTAGTTTTTTGTGTCCTGTTCATTTGTCTTGAAACAAAATGAACCAAAAGTTCAAGACTGCATTCTTTTCTTAACGCATAAAAAAATTTAAAGCACTAAACAAAATTAAACTCGCATAGCTCAAACAGAATTTTGTTTTCACGAATTTTTTACTCTTTTTAAACTAAAAAGAATGAGATCGGCATTATTATTGGAAATTAGTTTAATATTTTGAGCAATATTTATGAATTATTTGATTATTACAGTATGCTTTATGAGCCTTGCGGCTAACTATATTAGCATTGCGATCGCTTTTATTGGACTGCTGGCTTGCTTTATGAGCGTTGCAGAGAGCTATCTGATCATTGCGAGCACCCTTATTAGCATTGCGGATTCTTTTTCTGAAGGCTTTTTGGCTATAAATAGCGTGTTTGGCAGTGTAATTAGCACCCAATTGGGTTTAAATAGGACTGCAATGGACCTAAATACTATGTTGGGGAATGTTCTGAGCATTGCGAGCATTCATTTAGTTACAGCTGGAAAATGTTCTGGGTATTGCAAGGTTCATTTCCGAATGTAAATTAGTGTTGCTTTGTATCTAGTAATTGTGTAAAGTATTCTTTTTAACAAAATGTTTATTATTTTGTTTATAACTAAACTACTGGTTTTTAAGCAATTACTGATATAAATTGATAAAAACGCCCAGCTTAATGTTGGGTGTTTTTTTATACCCATAAAACAGGGAACGGTTATAGAAGTTTTTTTAGTTTTTAAAAAGAACAAAAACCACCTTTTGTTTTTGAAAATGAATGAAAAATATTGATTATTGAAAAGTACACTTTTATTTAATATACTTATTGTTAGGTGTTTAACTTTTAAAAGCCTACGTATTTTACGTAGAGATTAGGAATAATAAAAACAGTATATTGCTGGCCATTTTAACAAAAGAATAGAATTATGAAAAAAAATCTACTAATCGCAATTGCTTTATTTTTAGGTGGTATTATTACTGCACAAACAACACCTTGTACACTTACGGGTGGGGTAGTTATAGTTCCTTATTCAGCACCTCCAATTATGATGAATGCTACTGTTAATGGTTTGTCACAATATACTTATCTCTGGTCAAACGGTTCAACTACTAGTCAGGAAGTATTTTATTCGGCTTGGTGTGTTACCATTACTGATATTATAACAGGTTGTGATACCACAATTTGTGAAAGTTGTATTCCTACAGGGGGGATAGGTCCTTGTACTATGGTGTATGCTCCAGTTTGTGGTTGTGATGGTAATATCTATAACAATGATTGTATTGCTATGCAAAATGGAATATTTACCTTTACATCAGCATTAGATAGTAATGGACAATTACTGCCTTGTAATATTGGTGTGATATATGGCTGCACAGATTCTACTGCAACAAATTACGACCCAACTGCAACAACTGATGATGGTAGTTGTGTTTATTCAGGAGTAGCTGGCTGTACAGATTTTATAGCGTGTAATTATGATTCTACTGCTACTACAAATGATGGGTCTTGTATTTATATTAGTAGTCCTGCTGTAGATATGACAGTAGGTAGCTGGGATTGGATCTTTGATGATTTTTGTTTGGGAGGGAATTCTATATTAGGAAATTACACCAATGATGTTTTTAATTCAGATGGTACAATTATTGGTGCAGGAGTAGATTATACATGGTCATTGTGTAGTTCATCTTTTTCAATGAGTAATAATAATTTTCCAAATTCTGATTATTTTACAGGAACATATTCTAATGGTATTATTACAGGTATTTATTTTTCATTTGGACAAAATATGTGTTTTACATTAACTCCAAGTGGTACAAATATTTATGGTTGTACCAACTTTACTGCAACAAATTATGACAGCACAGCAACAGTAGATGATGGGAGTTGTTTGTACCCTACTGGGTGTACTGACCCTATGGCAACTAATTATGATAGCACTGCAATAAATAATGATGGAAGTTGTGTTTACACGAGTACAGATTGTTTTAGTATCGCAAACACTAATTTGATAACAGAAGAAGTAATAGGAACAACTACTTATGATTTACAAACAAATGCATCAGTTATGGATAGGTTATTAGTACATAATGATGGTACTATTTCAGCAGTTTGGACTATGAGTCATCAATATTCAAGTTCTTATTCCGACAGAGGTACAGGTTACAATTTTTATGATGGTACTTCTTGGGATACACAACCTAATAACAGATTAGAATCATCAAGGGGAGGGTGGCCATCTTTAATTTCATTAGGAAATGGAAGTGAGGCTGCTATTACTCATAATAATGATAATAGCTACATCAATAATACTTCTAGACCAAATATAGGAACTGGAAATTGGTCAGAAAATATAGTGACTAATGATTACTTAATTTGGAATAGGTCAGCTACAGGTGGGTTAAATGGTAATACAATTCATATGATTGGTGTTACTGCATCATCAAGCTTTGGAGGAATACTTTTTAATGGTATTGATGGAGCGTTAGTTTATTACCGATCACAAGATGGTGGAAGTACTTGGGATATTACTAATATGCAATTGCCAGGGATGGATTCTTCAATGCAGACTGCTATGAATGGTGATTCCTATGCTATAGCTACTAAAGGAGAAACTGTAGTTGTAGCTTATTTTGATGATTGGGGAGATTCTTTTATTGTAAAGTCAACTGACAATGGTGATACTTGGAGTAAAACTACTTTCTTAGACTTTCCGGTTGATAAATACACAATGGATGATGGAATTGACCTAGATGGTAATGGTATTATGGATAGAGTATATTCTACTGATAAATATGGAGCTGTTATTTTAGATGCAAGTGGAGAAGCTCATGTTTTTCACGGCATTATGATGTATTCTGATGATGACTTAACTGATGGCTCATCAGGCTGGTTTCCATCAACAAATGGGATCTCTTATTGGAATGAAAGTATGGGTGCAGATAATACTCCTTCAGTATCAAATA
>Ga0308021_10000584_pt1 | contig 16930 bp, 14 predicted proteins | sample Neamet351_FD_201296 | JGI IMG/M metagenome (GOLD analysis project Ga0308021, IMG submission 201296) | Marine microbial communities from water near the shore, Antarctic Ocean - #351 | ecosystem: Environmental > Aquatic > Marine > Unclassified | place: Southern Ocean | collected 2014-10-02
GTGCCATAAGATCGAACATAGCGGGCACATAGTTGGATGGGTAGCCATGGGTAATTGCTGTTAAGTTGCGCCTGAAGGCTAGCTTGGTCCTTAAAATCACCCCCAGGTAATGTAGCGTGCTTAGTCCAAGCAGGGCCTGCATGTTCAAAATGTTCAACAAGTCCATTCACCGCCAACTCTGACAACTTGCGATAGGTGGTGAGTTTACCTCCAAACACTGACAATATTGGAGCCATGCCCGCAGGCGCTTCGACCTCAAACGTATAGTCTCGAGTCACAGCTTGCGGTGAATCAGATTCATCATCAAGTAATGGCCTAACACCAGAGTATGTCCAACACACATCGTCTGCAGTCAACTGATGTTTAAAGTGCTCATTACTTATGCGTAATAAGTAGTCAATTTCTGGTTGAGATATAACCACATCAGAAGGGTCTCCTTGATACTCAAGGTCGGTGGTGCCAATAAGCGAAAACCTGTCTTCAAATGGGATCACAAACACCACTCGACCGTCTTCGTTTTGTAATAGGTAAGCTTCTGCTTCTGTATGAATACGAGGCACTACAATGTGGCTACCTTTGATGAGCCGCACTTGTTTTGGTGCCTTCTTCTTCATAGCGTCCTGATAAAGACTAGACACCCACGGGCCTGCCGCATTAACTAAGGCCCTTGCACGCACTTTCTCAGTGTCACCCGTGTGGACGTTTTCAAGTGTGACTTGCCATAAACTATTGACACGTTCAATATGAACACATCGTGTTTGGGTTCTGATATCGGCGCCTTTTTGTTTAGCAGCTAATGCATTGAGTACCACTAAACGGGCATCATCGACCCAACCATCAGAGTATTCAAAACCACGCTTCATATGAGGCTGAAGTGGGCTATTAACCCCAAACTTTATACCCGTTGAAGATTTCAGAGTGACGCGTTTACTCAGATTGTCATATAGAAATAAACCAATCCGGATCATCCAAGCAGGCCGTAAGTGGGGGCGATGGGGGATGCGGAAACGCATTGGTTTTATAAGATGTGGCGCCTTATGTAGCAGTACTTCTCGTTCGGCTAACGATTCTCGGACAAGGCGGAAGTCGTAGTGTTCAAGATACCTGAGCCCACCGTGTACCAGTTTACTGCTATTAGACGATGTTGCTGACGCTAAATCCCCTTGTTCACACAAAAGCACATTGAGTCCACGTCCTGCAGCATCTAGAGCGATACCAGTTCCATTAATACCGCCACCAATGACGACAATATCACTAATGTTACTTGTATTGACCATAGTTATTGCTTCCGTACCTTAAATTAAAAAGACCTTTGCATAATATAATTTTTCATTATCCATGATGCCAAAGGCCATAATTACATCATTATTGAACATAATCCTTATCCTATCATGAGTGCCATCGAACTAAAAAGAACAAAAACGAATTTATTTGGTCAAAAAAGAACATTTTTAAGCTCGCGAGTAAATTTCTTTTGATATTGGCTTAACTTTCACCCGAATTGGTTTGAACTTTAGACACTGCTTCCAACCATCCATCATACAAATGGTCACGGAAAGGCTTGTCAATTTTAGGAGAAAAAGTCTGTTCACACTGCCACATCTGCGTTAGCTCATCTAGCGATTCATAAATATTTGCCTGCAAACCTGCTAAATAGGCAACGCCAATGGCGCTAGTTTCAACACACACAGGGCGAGCCACTTCTGCACCTAAGATATTGGCCAAATGAGATAAGAACCAATCATTGACGGCCATACCACCATCCACTCTCAGTACTTTAGGCCGGACACCATCTTGCTCCATCGCCTTTTGTAGGTCTTTGGTTTGATAACACACCGACTGTAAGCCCGCGCTAACGATTTCCTTAATGCCTGTATCACGGGTGAGGCCAAAAATACCGCCCCGCGCTTCAGGGTCCCAATAAGGCGCACCAAGCCCAGTGAACGCAGGCACCATATAGACACCATGATCAACCGGAGTTTCTTGTGCCAAACGTTCTACTTCACTGGCATCGCTAATCAACTTGAGGCCATCCCTAAGCCACTGAATGGCTGCTCCAGCGACAAAAATACTGCCTTCGATTGCATACACAGGTTTATTATTCAAACGATACGCCACCGTGGTAAGTAGCCGACTACTGGAAGCCAAAGGTTTGTCGCCAGTATTCAGTATCAAGAAGCAGCCCGTACCGTAAGTGCTCTTAGCCATACCTGGTTCAAAGCAAGCTTGCCCAAAGAGCGCTGCCTGTTGATCGCCTGCCACACCTAAAATTGGCAATTTTCGGCCCAAAACATGTTCACCCATCAAACCAAAGTTAGCGGCGCTGTCTTTGACCTCAGGCAACATGGCTGCAGGAATATTGAAAATTTCTAACAAGGTGTTATCCCAGCATTGCTCATGAATGTTGAACAATAAAGTGCGCGACGCATTAGAGGCATCTGTAGCATAAATCTGACCTTGGCTTAAATGCCACATAAGGTAAGTATCCACAGTACCAAACAGAAGCTCCCCTGCCTCTGCTCGCTCGCGGCTACCTTGCACATGATCTAAAACCCAGCTCAATTTGGTAGCAGAAAAGTAAGGATCTAACAACAAACCAGTGCGTGAAGTGACCAGCTCTTCATGACCAGCTTGCTTGAGTTTTTGGCACATTTTCGCTGTACGGCGGTCTTGCCAAACAATAGCAGGGTAAATAGCCTCACCTGTTTGGTGATCCCACACCAAGGTCGTTTCGCGTTGATTAGTAATGCCAACACAGGTGATTTGTTCAACTTTCAAGCCACTGTCGGCCAGGCATTGGCGGCAAGCCCTAACAACAGTATCTAAAATATCTTGTGGTGCATGCTCAACCCAACCATTGTTTGGATAATGCTGCTCAAACTCATACTGGGCCGAGCTCACTACGCTACCATCTTTCGCAAAAATAATGCATCGCGAGCTAGTTGTACCTTGATCAATAGTTAAAATGTATTGTTTCATTTAAAGACCTGTTATTGTAAACCTATTAAATATATTGCTTTACTGCAAATTTGTTAACCAAGCAAGGCAGCACCAATGTCCCAAGTACGTCGTCATGAACTTATTGTTGATTTTGTCAATCGGCGCGGTTTTGCTAACATAGAACAACTTACCAGCCACTTTATGGTGACGCCACAAACCATTCGCAGAGACTTAAACCAACTCGCCAATTTAGGTCAGGTGCGCCGCCATCATGGTGGCGCCAGCAGCAGCAGCAGCACAAAAAATAGCGATTATAGCGACCGTTTAAGCTTCAACATGGGAGCTAAAATCCGTATCGCCGAAAAAGTGGCTAGCTGTATCCCAAATGGCGCTTCTTTGTTTATTAATATAGGCACTACTAACGAAGCTATCGCTCGTGCCTTATTACACCACGAAGAATTACAAGTGGTTACCAATAACCTGCATGTGGCGGCTATTTTATTACCCAAAGAAGACTTCAATGTTATTATTGCTGGAGGGCAAGTTCGCAGCCGCGATGGCGGTATTGTAGGTGAACAAACCTCTGATTTTATTAACCAGTTTAAAATGGATTTTGGCATTATCGGTATTAGCGCCATTCACGAAGACGGATCCTTACTCGACTACGACTACCGTGAAGTGCGCGTGGCCCAAAGCATTATTAAAAACTCAAGCAAACTCATCCTCTCTGCCGACCATTCTAAATTTGACCGCACAGCCCTTGCTCGATTAGGTCATATCAGCCAAGCAGATGATCTCTATACTGATCAAACACCGGGACAGCACACCTTGGATATTTTGACAGCTCACAATGTAAAGCTTCACATTGCATAGGTGTATCTAGCCTAAGCGAGCTTATGTATAACATTTCTAACGTTAATGTTCGTTAACGAATATTATTACACGAGGTAATAACATGCAAGCTGGGCAAAATAACTATTCGATCTTTTGAGGGTTTGTAGCCTAGTTAACGCTCAGTATCGCTGGACATAATACCTAATTCGTCCCACAACTCATCAACACGCTGTTTAACAGACTCATCCATAGTGATGGTGCGACCCCATTCACGGGTGGTTTCGCCTTCCCATTTATGGGTAGCGTCCATGCCCATTTTAGAACCTAAGCCAGAAACTGGCGAAGCAAAGTCTAAATAATCTATAGGTGTATTTTCTACCAGCATAGTGTCCCGCGCTGGGTCCATACGTGTGGTGATAGCCCATATGACATCTTTCCAATCACGGGCGTTGACATCATCATCGGTAACGATAACAAACTTAGTGTACATAAATTGGCGTAAAAAAGACCAAACACCCATCATCACGCGCTTAGCGTGGCCAGGGTATTCCTTCTTCATGGTCACTATAGCCATGCGATAGGAGCAGCCTTCTGGGGGTAGATAGAAGTCGGTGATTTCTGGAAACTGTTTTTGCAACAACGGTATAAACACTTCGTTTAGAGCAACACCTAACACTGCTGGCTCATCCGGTGGGCGGCCGGTATAGGTGCTGTGATAAATAGGGTCTTTTCGATGAGTAATGCACGTCACTGTGAACACTGGAAAACTGTCCACTTCGTTATAATACCCGGTGTGGTCACCAAAGGGGCCTTCGTCTGCCATATCATCTGGGGTGATATGGCCTTCTAAGATGTACTCAGCACTAGCAGGAACTTGCAGGTCATTAGTCAGGCAAGTAGCTACTTCTGTTTTGCTGCCGCGTAACAGCCCAGCAAAGGCGTACTCGCTCAAGCTGTCTGGCACTGGCGTGACCGCGCCTAAAATGGTGGCAGGGTCTGCTCCAAGAGCAACAGAGATAGGAAAATTTTCACCCGGGTGAGCAATTTTCCATTCACGAAAATCTAAAGCACCACCACGATGGGATAACCAACGCATGATCAAACGATTTTTGCCGATCACTTGTTGGCGATATATGCCAAGATTTTGACGTGTTTTATTGGGCCCACGGGTAATCACTAAAGGCCACGTAATAAGTGGCCCTGCGTCGTCTGGCCAACAGGTTTGAATAGGCAATTTGCTTAGGTCTACTTCGTCGCCAGTCATCACATATTGCTGGCATGGCGGCTTGCTAATGAGCTTAGGGCCCATGTTCAGCACTTGTTTGTAGAGAGGCAGTTTGCCTAAGGCATCTTTAAAACCTTTAGGGGGCTCTGGTTCTTTTAAGGACGCTAGAAGATGGCCTACATCACGCAGGCTTTCTACACTTTCGGCACCCATGCCAAGGGCCACTCGCTTGGGTGTACCAAACAAATTGGCCAATACAGGAGTGTCGTAGCCTTTAGGGTTTTCAAATAATAGGGCAGGACCTTCTGCGCGTAAAGTACGGTCGCAGATTTCGGTCATTTCAAGGTATGGGTCTACCTCTGCGGTGATGCGCTTGAGTTCGCCTTGAGCTTCTAAGCTCGCAATGAAATCGCGTAGGTCTTTGTATTTCATAGTCATAACCTACGCGGTCTCCGTTACATCAGCCAGTTACTTACGCTTCATTGACATGAAGAACTCTTCGTTAGTCTTGGCGCCTTTAAGCTTATCCAATAAGAACTCAGTTGCTTGGCCGTCTTCCATTGGATCCAACAACTTTCGTAAAATCCACATACGCTGCAACTCATCATCACGGGTCAATAACTCTTCACGACGAGTTGATGACTTACGAATATTAATCGCTGGGAATACACGACGTTCAGCGATCTTACGATCTAAATGAACTTCCGAGTTACCTGTGCCCTTAAATTCTTCAAAGATGACTTCGTCCATCTTAGAGCCAGTTTCAGTTAATGCGGTGGCAATAATAGTTAAGCTGCCGCCCTCTTCAATGTTACGCGCGGCACCGAAGAAACGCTTAGGGCGTTCTAATGCATGGGCGTCAACACCACCGGTTAATACCTTGCCAGAGGAAGGAATAACAGTGTTATAGGCACGGGCTAAACGAGTGATTGAGTCCAACAGGATAATCACGTCTTTTTTGTGTTCTACCAAACGTTTGGCTTTTTCTACAACCATTTCCGCAACTTGAACGTGACGTGAAGGTGGCTCGTCAAAGGTACTAGCAACCACTTCGCCACGCACTGAGCGTTTCATGTCTGTCACTTCTTCTGGCCGCTCGTCGATCAGCAATACAATCAAATGACAGTCTGGGTTGTTACGAGTGATAGAGTGCGCGATGTTTTGCAACATCAATGTTTTACCTGCTTTGGGCGGAGACACAATTAAGGCCCGCTGACCTTTGCCCATTGGAGCTGTTAGATCAATTATACGAGCAGTTAAATCTTCCTTAGAACCGTTACCAAGTTCCATGGTTAAACGTTCTGTAGGGAACAACGGTGTTAGATTTTCGAACAACACCTTATTTTTAGCTTGTTCTGGCGGCCCATAGTTAATGCTACTAACTTTAAGTAAGGCAAAATAACGTTCGCCGTCTTTAGGTGGGCGAATTTTGCCGTCTATGCTGTCACCTGTGCGCAGACTAAAACGGCGAATCTGACTTGGCGATACATAAATGTCGTCGGGGCCGGCTAAATAAGAGGCATCTGCTGAGCGTAAAAAGCCAAAGCCATCTTGCAAGATTTCTAATACACCTTGGCCAAAAATATCTTCGCCGCTCTTGGCATGGCGCTTAAGAATACTAAAAATGCATTCTTGCTTACGAGATCGGGCAACGTTATCGAGTCCCATGCCTTGGGCAATCTCAACGAGTTCTGGCATGGTTTTTGTTTTTAATTCAGTTAGATTCATAAGTAGAGGGGCGTCAGTGTGCGCTAGGGGGGAAATAAAGTTAGTGGAGTAGTAAGGCTAAGTTAGCCGGTGCAAATCGAGCTGATGAGACCGAAGGTCTTGCTGGATTGATTACAGTCTGTCTCAAGCTGGGTCAAGTGTCAACGTTAAAATACGCTCGCTTGACGATAATGTTCTATGGCAACATCAACATGGCCCATTTTATGCTGTAACCTCGCCATTTCGGCGTGAGCTTCTTTACTTGCTTGCAAAGTGATACTGGTTTGCAAGTAGTCTTGGGCTTTGCCCCACAGCTCCAAGCGCCTACAAAGGCGGCCTAAGGTGAGCTGCAACGCTGCACTATCCTTAGCATTAGCTTGCCAGGCTTCAGCCTTGGTTAAGCTTTTTTGCACATCAGTTAAAGGCAAATGTGCATACTCAAGCACCAGCTCATCCGACCACTGCTGCTTAAGAGTTTGCTCTATAAATACTTGCGTCTTATTAGCAGAGTCACCTTCAACTCGAGCCATAGCCTTTGCGTAAGTGATGATACTTGGGCCATGATTGGTAATGCTTTGGGGCGCTTTACTCCACAATGCTTGTAGTTGATCTAGGCTGCTTTTCGCTGCACTGCCATCTTGCCTTCGGCTTGCACTAAAGGCTCGTCCGTAGGCTAATTGCTGCTGCTGCGCTAATTGTTCTTGGCTAAGCTGGTTATTACTTCCCACCACCCGCAATAAGCTAATAAGTTCTGGCCACATTTGTCGGCGTTGCAATAAATCCAACAACAACTGATTGGCTTCTGCATGTTTAGGATTAAGCTTATGGAGGCTTTGCAAGGCATCAAGCGCCGCATCGTCGTCGCCTTGATATAGAGAAATTTCCGCCAGCTTCAAATGCACAAGCTGTCGGGTGCCCGGAAACTCTGCTACCAATTTATTGAGCACCTGCCGCGCTTCAGCGATCTTGCCCTGCCTACCCATGGCTGTTGCCAGTGCAGGTAACACCACAATAGGCTGACTGGTAGTGGGCGCAAGTTCAGAAAACTTTTTTTCTGCACGTACGTTCTGGCCATCAGCCAAAGCCAGGAGGCCTTGGCGAGTTTGCAGCTGCATACGCTTTATGCGGCTGGTCTCCTGCCAGCTGCCGAGCACCCGAAAGGGTAAATTTAGTGCAATAACAAAGCGCAGGCTTAAAGACATGGCTATAAATACTAAACCAATGCCAAACAACAACACCCAAATGCTCATTTCTATGCTGGTGTCACCCCATGCTAACAACACATAACCAGGATCAACATTGATTAAAGTACCTAGCCCGGCGCCAGCTAGCAATACCAATAAAATAACGAGAGTTAAGAAGCGCATGGTTTATTCTCCCGCCAATGGCTCAGTTGGAGTGTCGTGCAATGTGGCAACAAAGCCTTGCAAAGCAATCAGGGAACCACTGATGTTTGGCATATTAACCAATACTTTAACCTCGTCAAGAACGTCAATTTGAGCATATATTGCTTGGGCAATAACGTCACTTTGGCGATAGTATTGAGCTAACAGTTGTTTCACTCCCACCAAAGATTGATCATAAATTGTTTGCTGGCGGCGCAAAAGGGCCACTTGTGTTTGGCTTAATGCCATTTCAATACGCATACGCACTAATAATTCAGCACCAGGCGTGAGCAGTTGCTGGTCTTCTTGGGTGCGTGACTGCACCTTAACCAGCTGTTTTAACTCGCCCCAAATACTAGCACCCGCGTTTTTAGTGCCCTGCCAAAGGGACTGGGTCCAGTTCACTTCGTCTTCGGGTGCACTAACAGTGCCATTTTCCAGACCCATGTTGGGTGTTTTATGGGTAGCCAAAGCCTCACTTCTAGGTGGAATAAAGGTAAGCTTTGAGGCTAAACCAGAAAGCGCAGCAAGCTGGGCATAAACGCCTTCTACATCAACACTTGGAACAGCTGTAAGGGCAGCTAAGTCTGCGGCGATTGCACGTCTGATGCCGTAGGTACCTACTTGCTCACTGTCTCGAATAATAATGTCTGCAGCCTTAAGTAAAGCTATAGCAGACTCACTAGCTTGCTCCATCGCCAAGCGTTGACTGGCTAAACGCAACAGATATTCGGCTTCTGCCAACTGCCACTGAGGCAATACTTCACCTTGGTCTAATTGGGTTTTAGCCATCGCTTCTAAAGCACCAACTAACGCTTCATCCATACGTTTTTGGTTATTCTTTAAGTCTACTTGTTGGGCATTTATAGTGCGCTGAGAGGCATCATTTTCTGCCGTTAAATCGCCTAGTTTTTGCGCCAAGGATTGCTGCTGTTGTTGCCAATATTGTAAATTTTCAGATTGGCCACTTTGGTCTGTGGTAAGAGCAGCTCTTTGAGATTGCGCTTGCCATTGCCAATATCCTAAGCCAGCTACCGCAGCGATTAATAACAGTACCAGCAACCACAGAAAGCCTGTGCTGGCTTGCACTGCACTGCTTTTTTGCTTTGGTTTTACCCCACTAGCTCGGTCCACTGGTTTAGAGACCTTGGCAGATTTAGTAGTAGATGCTTGTGGGTCTGCGCCTTTGTTAGGCACCGTAGTGTTGGCTTTGTTCTGGTCTTGTGTCACTGCTCTAGCATCCTTTTTTTCAAAGGCCTAATAGGCCTGCTATCACTACACCTTACAACCATTTACCACGGTTTATAAAGGCGTTTATTTTTGTATTTTCTGCAACAAAGTATCGCACATAGATTGATTGCTAGCACTACTGCTAGTAAGCAATACATCGTAGCCTAATGTTTTAGCCTGCGCTGCTACCCTTGCACTAGGCAATACTAATACGGTGTGTTGCTTGTTGCACCAATGTTGACCGCTTAACAACAGATCAAAATTCACTAAGGTTTCGCCACTTTGTAATATCACCACTTGAGGGGCAAATTCATCCACACTCAATAAATGTTCATGACTAATGGTTGGCATCTTACGCTGGTAGCATTGGGCGTAAGTGACCTTAGCTCCAGCCGCTACCAAAGCGTCTGATAGCGTTTCTCTACCACCACAGCCGCGTACAATAAGTACTTTATGATGGCTTTTAATTTGGGGCAATAAATCTGCCAGCAGCGCTTCGCTTGTGTCGCCCGCATTAGGCCTGCCTGCATCAATACCTGCTGCTACTAACTGAGCTTGGGTAGATTCGCCCATGGCCCACCACTGTACTCCCACTGGCCACTGAGGCCAATAGTCCTGCACTAGATCAAGCCAATACTGCGCGGCGTTGGTGCTGATCACAACGACATGATCAAAGGTGTCTAGATCCATGGCCCATTGCTTACTTTGTAAGCCATCATTAGATTGAGGGTCTACGGGCACAATGGCTAAACAAGGCTGATGCTGCACCTCAAATCCGTTGTTACGCAACAGTTCAATCATCGCCTCTGCTTGCGCGGCGGGCCTTGTAACCAACACCTTCATGTTTGTCATTGACTTGCCATAAGTTCTTTACTGAGCACCGTAAATGGCCTGCAGAATTACACCAGCACCCTGTGCCAATAGATCTTCTGCGGCGGTAATACCTAGACTTTCTGCCTGCGTACGCGGGCCTCTGATTTCTGTGGTGAGCACACGACTACCATCCACTTCGCCCACTAACCCGCGTAACCACAACTGATCGCCTTGTAGTTCGGCAAAACAGGCAATAGGCACCTGACAGCCACCGTCTAAACGCTTATTTAACGCCCGCTCGGCCATCACCCGGTCGGCGGTGTCGGCGTGATGCAACGGCGCCAACAACGCCATAGTGACTGTGTCTGCTAAACGACACTCCACGCCCACGGCGCCCTGCCCTCCAGCTGGTAAGCATTGCTCGTCTGTTAAGCGGGACTGAATACGATCATGAAAATCTAGACGCATTAAACCAGCGCTAGCAAGGATAATGGCATCATATAGGCCAGAGTCTAACTTGGCTAAACGAGTATTTACGTTACCGCGCAAATCTAATAACTGAAGATCTGGCCGTAGGGCTTTAATTTGTAACTGGCGACGCAAGCTAGACGTGCCAACCTTTGCACCTTGGGGTAGTTCGTCTAAGTTATTGTAGTGATTGCTCACAAAAGCATCGCTTGGGTCTTCGCGTTCACAGATCACAGACAACCCCAAACCTTCTGGAAACTCCATCGGCACGTCTTTCATGGAATGCACAGCAATATCTGCGCGATCTTCTAGCATCGCCTGCTCTAGCTCTTTGACAAACAGCCCTTTACCGCCCACTTTTGCTAACGGCACATCAAGAATCTTGTCGCCTTTAGTCTTCATTCCTAAAATCTCTACAAGGATTCCTGGATGATGGCGCTCTAGTTCTGCTTTAATAAAATAGGCCTGCCAAAGGGCAAGTTGGCTTTCACGAGTGGCGATGCGGATGGTGGTCATAGGCTTCAATAACTTTTCGATAGCTTCTAAATAGCTAGGTGAACTTAAATATGTGTTCTAGTGTATCAAATTGCTTTGCTGCGTGTGTGAGAGATGGACAAAGGACGGACAAAGATAGACACCATCATCATGCTGATTTATTGATCAGTAATAGGTAAAATAGGCACTAAGCTGTTCCATATATATTAAGATCTCCTTTTATGCCTTCTGATACGTACTCTGATGTAACCCCTGATGTTGAAAATCCTCGCCGCATTCGTAGTTTTGTAAAACGTGCTGGCCGCATGACGCCGTCTCAAGAACACGCTTTGGAACACTATTGGCCACTCTATGGCTTGGAACTTGATCAGGGGGCTTTAGATTTTACAAAACTATTTGGTAACGATCATCCAGTGATCATGGAAATTGGTTTTGGTATGGGGGATTCCCTGTCCACCATGGCTGCCACCATGCCAGAAAATAACTATATTGGTATAGAAGTGCATCGACCAGGGGTTGGGCGGCTACTTAACAACCTTGCAACCCAAGAACTAAGCAACGTACGGGTATTTTGTGAGGACGCTATTGAAGTGATGGCGCAGTGTATTGCAGATAATAGTTTGGGTGGTGTACAACTGTTTTTTCCAGACCCATGGCACAAGAAGAAACACAATAAACGCCGTATCGTGCAACCTGAGTTTGCCCAAGACATTCGTCAAAAACTGACCACTGGTGGCGTATTCCATATGGCCACAGATTGGCAGCCCTACGCAGAGCATATGATGGAAGTAATGGAACCTGCCGATGGCTATAGCAACCAAGCAGGTGCCAACGAATACTCACCACAGCCAGACTTCCGCCCTAGCACTAAGTTCCAGCGCCGTGGAGAAGGTAAAGGACATGGAGTGTGGGATTTGATGTATCAGAAAGAGGCGTAGCTTACGCCTTTTAAGTGCTTTGGAATTGGAGCGCGCCGCCTAGCTAGAGCTAGTACAAGAAACCGAAAGAGCTATGACTTTCAGTTGTAAGTTTTTATTAAATGTATAGTAATTCTGTAATTTTTGTGGAAAGCACACCTAGCAACAGCGTTAGAGCACATCCGCCAAAAAACTTAGCAAAGTAATACTTTTTTGTCTTCCCAAACGCGCAAATTAACTTCCCCATCGCCTTTATTCAACTTAACATAAGACAACTCTAAGTGACTATCGATAGCATGCTCAATAAGCTTCGCGGCCAAGGTAGAAAGCGTAACGAGTAGGTATAGCCCACCAATAAAAACGGTGACAAATAAGAGTGCATCAACAGGAGCAGAAGATACATCAGGGTTTTTTGCTAATAGCTAGGGCTGCGAATACCAAAGCAGAAGCAGCCATCATAGGCCCCGCTAACTTGGGAAGAAACATGGAAACGCGACCTGCCTGCTTAAAAAAAACACTTCCGGGGTACAATTACACCCATCGATCCATTCGTCAAATGCCTCAATAAAGCCCCTAGCAACGACATAGTCAGCGTAGTCCACCTGAATTTCAGCAACCTCACCAGCTATCATATGAAAAATCCTTCCAGGCATAAACGCCGGGGCATTCTTTTTTATTTCCTGCAGCAAAGCGACTCTTGACGCGAGTCGAATCATGACGGTGTATTCTTGCGGGTTTTTTGAACCTGCGACCATGATTGAAAAATTGTATTTCAAAACAAGGTTTATTGTCGGACTTGTCGTGTTCCCGTTGTACGCTTTGAAACGTTGAAAAGACGTGAACCGCTCCTTGCGTTCCTTATCGTGGAAAACAGATATAACTTCATTGCTAGCGATAACGTGATGCACGTCACAGAGCTGCATGATTTTGCGGTGGAGCTGATCTATTTCTGAGGCGTCGATCAGTAGGTTATTGTCGTAAGACTTACGTATTTGTTCAGTTTTCCCAGTAACTTGATGATACACATCTTGGTAAACCTTCAAAATGGTAACGTAGGTATGCTCTGACAATATAGGGCTAGATATACGCAGCCATATACTAATGACTGCCTGAAGGCATGCCCTTAAGCATAAGCACTTCTATGAAAAAATCGATTCTCTTAGCGTATGGCGTTACTATGTCCCTTATCTAAACCATTACCTAGGTAGCCTAATTTATGACTCCTGCAATAGACCAACTCACTAGTTTAGGTGTTCATCACAATGTGCACGAATATACCCACGACGCAAAAGCGGCCTCATACGGTAGGGAAGCTGCAGACAAACTGGGCGTGCCTCCCCAAAGGGTATTCAAAACACTGGTAGTAGATGCTGGGAACGAGGTTTTGGCGGTGGCAGTGGTGCCTGTGGATCAGCAACTCAACTTAAAGCTTATGGCCAAAGCCATTGGTGCGAAGAAAGTAGTAATGGCAAAACCTGCCGCGGTGAGCCGAAGTAGTGGCTACGTGCTGGGCGGCGTGAGCCCAGTTGGTCAAAAGCGAGCGCTTACTACGGTGATAGACCAGCATGCTAAAGACTACGGAAGCATCTATGTCAGTGGTGGCCGCAGGGGTTTGGAGCTTGAACTGGCTGCTGGTGATTTAGCCATGGCGACCCACGGCTTATTTGAGAGAATTACTTAGGCCACTATAACACCACTACCTAACTAGAATTTAGTCGGTAAAGGTAACGTAGCTTGGGTCTAGGTCTACCACCTGCGCACTCATGGCCGCCGAGGTGATGCCCATATCGATAAGGCCCTGCACAATCATATTGCTAAGCTGTTGCTTTTGGTCTGTAGTGCGGCCTGCCATAATGTGAGAGGTAGCGTGGATAAAGCGGTCTGAACCGGTACCTGACGTATGGTGATCGTAGCCTGTGCAGCGCACTTTGATGTGATCTGGCTCAAACAACCCTGTCTTCACATGGGCGTCGAACACACAACGTAATAACTGGTCTGGGGTAACGCTGCTGCTGAGCTGGTTAGAAATTTCTATGACGCAATGTGGCATGTTAGGTTCCTACTGATTTCTTTGATTTATAGTCTTAGTGGTATTGCGCGCTTTGATCGTGCACAGCATCAACAAATATTTTAGCACTTTCTGGATCCACAAACTGATGAATACCATGGCCTAGGTTAAATACATGGCCATCGTTTTTACCAAAATCGGCCAATATACGACCTACTTCGGCTTGAATAGTGGGTGCGTCTGCATATAGAACACTAGGATCCATATTGCCTTGAAGGGCTACTTTGTCACCTACGCGGTTACGAGCTTCACTGACTTCTATAGTCCAATCTAAACCTAGGGCATCAGCTCCTGTGGCTGCCAGTTGCTCTAACCACTGGCCACCATTTTTAGTGAACAAGATGACGGGGACTGCTCGCCCTTCAGATTCACGGGTAAGGCCATTAACAATACGCTGCATATAGTCTAACGAGAAAGCTTGGTAACACGGGCCGCTCAATACGCCGCCCCATGTATCAAAGATTTGTACCGCTTGAGCACCCGCTGCGATTTGAGCGTTTAGGTAGGCGATGACTGAATCGGCCAACACACTAAGTACTTGATGTAATAATTCTGGGGTTGAATACATCATGGCTTTGATATGACGGAAGTCTTTGCTTGAACCACCTTCAATCATGTAGGTAGCTAAGGTCCAAGGACTGCCAGAAAAGCCGATTAATGGCACATCGCCAGACAATGCACTACGAATAGTACTTACGGCGTTCATAACGTAGCCTAAGTCTGCATCCATGTCTGGTACTGTGAGCGCTGCCACATCGGCTTCAGTGCGCACTGGCTTTTCAAACTTAGGCCCTTCTCCAGCTTCAAAGTATAGCCCTAGGCCCATTGCATCTGGCACGGTAAGAATGTCTGAGAACAAGATGGCGGCGTCTAGGTCGTATCTACGTAACGGTTGCAGGGTCACTTCACAGGCAAAATCAGCATTCTTACAGAGGCTCAGAAAATCACCAGCTTCAGCACGTGAAGCACGGTATTCTGGCAAATAACGACCCGCCTGACGCATCATCCATACAGGAGTTACATCAACAGGCTGGCCCATAAGAGCACGAAGAAAACGGTCGTTTTTTAATTCAGGTTTGGAAGCAGACATGGCAGGAAATAAGGCCTTAAAGCAGATAAGAAAGATTGCTGCTTATGATATAGATCACCTGCCTAATTGTCACGGATTGTGGCAACTATACAAGTGATCTGAAGGTGTTCTAAATGCGTTCTACACACGTTATGCAGGTTTCGGTAGTGGGTTTAGACTTGGAGATAATCTAAAATACCGTCTGCTGCTCGGCGCCCTTCGTCGATGGCAGTGACCACCAAGTCGGAACCACGTACCATGTCACCGCCAGCAAAAATTTTCGCATTAGTGGTTTGGAAAGCGTACTTTTTAGCTACTAAATCAGACTCTTGGGCCACTTTAACAAGGTCCCAATCGTTTAACTCAACTCCTGCATCTGCCATCCATTTTGTCGGACTTGGGCTAAAGCCAAAGGCCACGATCACAGCGTCTGCAGGTAAAATCTCTTCACTTCCTTCAACCACAATAGGACGGCGACGACCATTTTCATCAGCCTCACCTAACTGGGTTGTGACTAACTTAATCCCTGTAACTTTACCGTTTTCACCCATTATCTCAACTGGAGAGCGGTTAAATAAGAACTGAACGCCCTCTTCCTTAGAGTTGGCCACTTCTTTACGGGAGCCTGGCATATTGGCTTCGTCACGGCGATAAGCACAATACACGTTACCTGCAGCTTGGCGAATAGCCGTGCGGTTACAATCCATGGCTGTATCACCACCACCTAACACCACTACTTGCTTACCTTTTAGGTCGACAAAGTCCGCTGGATCTTTTTCAAAATCCATACGACGGTTAATGTTAGAAATTAAGTAAGGCAAGGCTTCATGAACACCTTCTAGGTTTTCACCAGGGAAGCCACCGCGCATAGACTTATAGGTACCCATGCCCATGAATACCGCATCGTACTCTTCCATTAACTGGTCTAGAGTGATGTCTTTGCCAATTTCTACGTTGAGTTTAAACTCAATACCCATGCCTTCAAAGATTTGACGGCGCTTGGCCATTACTGGCTTTTCTAGCTTAAATTCGGGGATGCCAAAGGTGAGCAGGCCGCCAATTTCTGGGTATCGATCAAACACCACGGCCGACACACCACCTCGAGTTAGCACGTCTGCACAGGCTAAACCCGCAGGGCCAGCGCCAATAACAGCTACTTTTTTACCGGTTTCAACCACGTGGCTTAAGTCCGGTGTCCAGCCCATGGCAAAGGCAGTGTCGGTAATGTACTTCTCTACAGAACCAATGGTAACGGCCCCAAAACCATCATTGAGGGTGCAAGCACCTTCACACAAGCGGTCTTGTGGGCATACACGGCCACATACCTCTGGCAAGGAGTTGGTTTGATGACATAGTTCTACAGCTTCTAGAATATTGCCTTCAGAAACCAGCTTAAGCCAGTTAGGAATATAGTTGTGCACAGGGCACTTCCATTCACAGTAGGGGTTGCCACAATCTAAACACCGGTGTGCCTGAGGCTTAGCCTCTACCGGCGTGTAGGGTTGATATATTTCAGCGAACTGGCGTTTGCGCAAATCCGGATGCACTTTAGCAGGATCTTGACGGCCTACATCGATGAATTGAAAATGGTTGTCTAATCGTTGAGCCATAATAGCCTCGCATGCTTAATAATGTGTGTCTAAAAACGTTGAATTATTCTGTTTTAGTTCGAGTATTCGCCATTAGCTGCTGTAAATTGGCAGCTTTGGGTTTAACTAACCAGAACTTGCTCACATAATCTTCAAAATGGTCACTTAGTTCTTTACCCCAGAGGCTACC
>Ga0308021_10000585_pt1 | contig 16906 bp, 25 predicted proteins | sample Neamet351_FD_201296 | JGI IMG/M metagenome (GOLD analysis project Ga0308021, IMG submission 201296) | Marine microbial communities from water near the shore, Antarctic Ocean - #351 | ecosystem: Environmental > Aquatic > Marine > Unclassified | place: Southern Ocean | collected 2014-10-02
ATATTATATGACCTAGTGTTGCTTCACCTTGTTGTTCATCTTTAAATGGTGAATTTTGATTTGTAGCATATCTAATTTCTCTTTGCTCATTTCTTTTTTCATCAAACCATAACAAAGCATGTCTTGTTGTATGTCTTGATGGTATTTTTAATGTTAAAGGTTGATTAATACCTTTTACTAAATATGTTCTATCTTTTATTTCCCAACTTTCTGGTTGAGATATTGTTTTTGTTTTCATAATATGATATAATTAAATAATTAAAAAAGTAAAGTAAGGGTGCCAAATGACACCCTTATCTCTACATGAATATTAAATTCCTTGGAATAAAACAAAGTTGTTAGCAGCTTGTGTAACTAAACATCTTTCAGATAGGAAGTTTACTTCCATAGCATCAAGATTTGAAGTGTACGCACCACCAGCAGAACCAGTTAACCAAGATTTCATACGTCTGTCTTCTGTTTGAGAAGCTCTATATCTAACGTGTAAAAATGGTCGTCTGATGTTTGTTCCTAGAATTTGGTCATAAACAGTTGAAGTTCCAGCAGGTACTAAAACACCTTCAATAGAAGATGGTCCAGCTTGTGCACCACGCGTAGAAGCATCATTTAAATATTTCCAGTCAGTCTTATAGAAATCATAAGAACCTCTACGGAAACCACTGAATCCTAGATTCAATGCCATTTCTTCAGAGTTTTCAAATAATCCATAAGCAGTACCTCCAGCAGATCCCATAGATACTTGTGAAAGCATATTATCGAATTCTAAAGAAGTTGATCTATTTAAGAAAAGCATATTTTCTTCAATAGCCCCTTGAGTATCTAGATTTTTAAGGATCTCATCAAAGTCGTCAATACCAGCAGCGCCAGCAAATCCAATTTCAACATTTCCTCTTGCTTGTATTGCAGCAAATAAACCTTGAGTACCTCCAAGACCAGCAGCTAAACCAGCAACACCAGAACCAGCGACAGTTTGTTCACCTTCAACACATACCATTTCTAAATAATCTTCAAAACGTAATCTTGTTTCAGATTCAGCTTTTAAATACCATAAGTATCCAGTTGTTCCATCTTCTGTTGCAACTTCAACCCAACCAATTTGAGCCATATCAGATCCGTTTATTGTGTAAACGTTTCTTATAATGATAGGAGAGTTAGAAAATTGAGTAAAAGTAGGAGTAATTGTTACTTGTGGTTGTAAAGCATTATTATTTGCTAGAGCACCAGCACCTGCATTTGCAGTAGCAGCACCTTTAACAAATTCTGAACCGTATACAAATATCTTAACAGTTGCGCCCATTGTAGCTGCTGGAAGACCTGCAGTTAAATAAGGTTGTACTGTTAAAACGCCTGTACCAGTGTTACTTGCAGATACATAACATTTTGCTTCGTTACCCGCGTTATCCATTACTACTATAGTTTGACCTGGGCTAATTACGTTAGCGACAGCAGGTACAACACCAGCAGCAGTAACAGGTATTGTGATTGTTGGATTTGCAGCACCTTGATTACTAACACAATTAGTGTAAGCAACATGAAGTCTGTTTTGTTCTGACCAAATTACTTGATCGGATGTCATAGGCATTTCTGCCCCTACCATACGTAAGAATCCTGATAACGTTCTGTTTCCATAACGCTCTACTTCTTGTTCGTATAACTCAGGTAGATATTGTTGTGCAAAGTTTCCTCCTGCAGCACCATCAAATGCTAAATATGCGTTAGCTAGCAGTTGTTGTGTTTGAGATGGAACTATTGAACCAAATTGTGGTATTAAACTCATTTTTATAGTTTTTAGTTAAATTTCTTTTTTCTTATTTTTAATTGTGAAGAGTCAAGCTCACTAATTGCTTTTACTTTAAAACCATTTTTAAATACATCTCCTGAGGCCACTGGCCTTGGTTCAAGATTTATATTCTTAGACTTAGCTAACTGATTTTTTATTGTATCAGTTTTGCCTTGTTCATAAAAATGATTAGCGATTGTATCAACATTTTGTGCTGCATATAGGGCTTTATGATAACCTTTGTGATCATTTATTTCACCATTTTTATCTAGGTACTTCCCAATAAAATTTGAAATATTACTTTGTTTATCAGCAACGTTTGAAGGGTTTTTAATACCATATCTAAATTTTTTGTCTCCTAATTCAAAATCAAAACCTTTGAAATCATTAGAAAGAACTTCTTTAGTTTTAGCTATAAACCTATCATGTTTAACCTTAGCTGCGTCTTGTTCTTCATTGTAGCGGTTGAAAAAGTCAGTGGCTTTTTGTTGATCTTGGGTAACGCCGGGTCTCAACTTGATTTCGTCGTAATATTTACCTTTCATATCTTCCAAATAACCTTTGGCTTTTGCAACTTCTTCTTTATAAGCAAGTTTTTTCTTTCGAATGTCTCTTGCTTCGTCTAGTTCTTCATCAAATGCAAAAGAATCTTCTATAATAAAGTTTCTTTCATCATGATCTAAATGAGGTCTAGCTTTTTTGTAATATTCATGTAGTAGTGCTTCATCATTTACATTAGTGTAATCAGCATTTAAACGACTGTAGTCTTCAATACTACCACCCGTTTCTTTCATGAATTTAATTAGTTTATCTATATTTTCAGGTAACTTTTGTGTTTCTGTTTCCTGTAATATTTCTTTTTGTTCTGGTAAGGAAGTGGTAGCTTCATTGCTTCCTGCCACTCCGCTCTTGTCAGTGTCATTTTCTTCATCACTTATTAATTGTATAGGAGAATCTATTTCTTCTTCTTGCTCTTTAGTAGCATCTTTAGTGGATTCGACCCGTACTTCTTTGTCCACTTCTTGGCTAGGTTCGGCAGATTTGCCCACATCCAGTTTCTTTGTTTCTCCGACTTGAATGGCATCTTTTTCTTCTTTTTTAATTTCACCTTGTGCTTTGCTTAAATCTAATTTTGTAATTTTAGTAATAGCTTTATCGCCAAGATTTTTCATTTTTTTTGCAGATTTTATTTTAAAATCACCTTCTGTTTTTGTAGGTGTTTTATCTGCAGCGGTTACTTTTATCTCTTCTTTTACTTCTTCTTTTGTATTTGACATAATATAATATAAAATTAATAATAATTTACTGCGGACTAAATTGCTCTAATCCAAAACCGTCCAAATTGTCATTACCAGCTGATTCAAAATTAGTAGGTAATGTATCATTTTGTCTTTGGTTTATAAGTTCACTTTGTTGTGTGCCTTGTATTTTTACTCTTTTGTCTTTACGATCTTCAATATTTCCTTCTTTTTGTTTTTGACCTTGAGCTTGCATTTCAGCTAGTTGCATTTGATAATTAAACTCTTCAGCCATTAACTCTTTTTTAATAGTAGCCTCTTGTTCCATTCTAGCTATTTCCATTTGAGACTTAGCTTGCTCAATTTGTATTTTAGTTTGAGCTACAGCTTGTTCTTTTTGAACCTCAGCCATTGCAGCTTTTTCAGATGATTGAGCGTTAGCCTGTGCTTGAGCTTGTATATTTGCTTGTTGCGCGGCTTGATCTTTTGCTCTTTTTTCTTCTTGTTTTAATTTAAGCATTTGATTAGCTAATTTAAGATTGTTTATTTCTCTTATATCTAATGCGTCTTCTAAATTAATATTTTTTGATTGTAATGCTATTTGTATACTTTTTTCTAATTGTGCTTTTTCTTCTTCATCTGGTTCTAGTTCTAAAAATATACCAAAGTCATGCATATGAAGTTTATCTATTTCTTTAAGTGTATTTGTATTAAAAGTATTTATACTACTTAATAACGATGCTTTTGTTAAAGGAAAATTTAACATATCAGCTACTCTTAGACTTATGTTTTCACAAGTTCGTACTGTTAAATACGAAAGTGATTGTAATATATGTCTAGTTGCGGTATTAGAATTAGCTGCAGCTAGTTTTTGTAAACCAACTAAAGCATTAGTATCTGGCGTACTACCATCTCTAGCTTCATTAAGACCAGTAACATCTCTTATCATTTGTAAATAATACTGATAAGTTTGTATCATTGATTGTATTTTAGATATACCAGAAGAACTTTGTAATTCTTGTATAGGTACTTTACCTCTATTACCTTCACCGTCTTGTGTCATAGATCTACCTACAATACTACCAGTTTGAAAATACATATTTAAAGCTTCTGAAGCATTATAATTTGTACCATTACCTAAATCAACCTCTGCTAAACCATCAACATCTACGTACACACCGTCTGGAACTATACGAGACAATACTTGTTGTAATTTTAAATGTGTTAGTTGAATCATATCTGCAAAACCTATTGTTTTACTTACTATAGATTCTATTCTACCTTGATACATCCTAGGTGCTGTTATTATATAATTCATGTTAACCTTAGTTGTATCACTTGTAGGCCTCGTCATGTTCTCACATAACTTCCACTCTATCATATTATCACCTAATCCTAAAACTTTTGCTCCTGAATATAAAACCTCAATAGATCTAGAAGCTTTTTTAAAGTTATCACTAGTAGGTGGATTAAAAGTGTCATCCTTAGATAATGTTTTTTCTAATCCTTCAGGTGTTTGTTTTATTTTAAATACTTGATCGTGATAAGTTTTATATTCAAAGAATAAAATTTGAACTTGATCTTGCGTGCTTTGTCCCCAGTAGCTATTAGTATATGAATTTCTACCTGGGTATTTTTGTATTTCTTCTAATTCTTTATTTGTTAACTCTGGAAACTGTCTTTTAACTTCAGACAAAGACATGTTCTTAACTTCACCAACATAATATATATTTTCAAAATTTGGATCTTCTGTATAAGAATAACAAATATTAGATGGGTTAACATATTCAACAGTAACTCCTTCAGATAAATTAAAGTTTGTTTTAACACAACTTATACCTAATACAGTTAAATCATAAGCTAATTGTTTTTTTGTTTCATCAAATTTATTATAAGCTAAAACATTATTTATAACTTCTTCTTCTGCTATTTCTACACTTTGCTTATAAGAAAGCTGCATATAAAGATCTAGTTCTTCTTTACTTGCGGGCAAAGTTTCTGGAGATGCTGATGCCGACAGTCTTGCATTAGGACCAAGTTGGCCTTGAAGCTGCGTTATCATTTCTTTATTTCTTATATCAGCAGCTGCTTTTTCAGCAAACTGAGTTTTTTGATTTATTGAAAATGGATCAGTGGCATAAGATTTTATTTTATAACCTTTTTCAGTCATTCCATTGACTACTATATCTACAAACTTAGATAATATTGGAACTGGTTTCCAGTCTAAATTAAGATAAGATAAATCACCATTAATAGCTAGTTCATCTTTATATTTTTGTACTGGCTGTTCACCTCTAGCATATAACCTTAATCTATTAAAATTTTGAAAATTATTAATAAATCTATTTTGTCCACTATTATTTCTAAACCACTCATGTTCAATTGCTTGTGCTACAGCTAAACCATATTCACGAGAACTTTTTTCTGATTCAGGTACTACCTGGTCTGGAAAACTGCTGTTATAGTTAATGTTAATCATTTATTTTGATTATTTTTGAATTTACTCCTTCGTTGTTATATGATGAAAAATTTAAAGGAACTTTTGACATTGTTCTTTTAGCATGTGGTGCATATCTATTTTTATTACAAGCCATTATTGCTAGGCCAGAACTAATTGAAGCATCGTGCTTTGTTCTGTTGTTTATATTAAATCGTGCCCAGTCATCTAATGTTTGTTGAAAATACATATCTCCATAACCATCATTTATAAGACCAACAAAGTTTTCTATGTAATCTTCTATTGCTGCTGCGTGTGCTTGTTTAATGTCTTCACTTGTATTAGGTATACCACCTATTTCTCTTTCTGTTACAGATAATTTATTATAGGACTTGTCTGGCCTATTTATAGAATATCCCCTGTATCCTCGTCTTTTTAAGTAATATAGCAATCTTGGTTTGTTATTTTCCGCTAACATAGGCATACCATAAAATACTAAAGCCATTAAAACATCTTCAAAAAATATTTCTGATGTTTGTGGTCTAGCAATATATTCTAAAAAAAAAGTATTAGGAGGAACATCCTCCATTGAAAATTTAGTTAAACCGTGTAAAGCTCCTTTCGAACCTCTACCATCTACTGTTCCGGAAATATCGTAAGAGTCACAGCCAAAAGCGCCAGTGTGATCATTACCTGGATATCTGATACCATTTTTTAATATATATTTATTTTGTAATTCAGAGGGTGGTATCCAAGATATTAAAAATCTACCACTATTATTAGGCATAAATATTACTCTCGTATCTTTAACACCGTTTTCCCATTGAAAACTTCCCTTTGTTAATATATTTGTATTTCTTAAATCTTCATTATAATCTATTTGTTCGTAAATTCTAGTTAGATTAAATAAAGATTGTTTTGCTTCATCTCTAAAAGCATGTTTTTCTGTTCTAGGAAATTGTCTGTAAAATTCGTTTAAACCTTCTTGATCATTCTTTAAACCTTCAACTTCGTTTTCCCAATGTGAGATGACGCCAATTTCAATTTTTGATCCATCAATACTTCTAACGGCTTTTTTTGGTGTGTCGAATACAGGAAATCCATAAGGATCAATGTATCCTTCGTAGTTCCATTCCATAGGTATGAACAAACTATATAATCCTGAGTTAGTCTGTCCATTTCTGTTTCTTTCTGTAACATCTGATGCATCATATAACTTTTTAAAATTAGAACCTCCTTTATCTAGTGCATTTGATGTTGAACCCATCATACACCTACCTATTATTCTACTACCTAATCTTAATGTTGTTTTCGTGACACGCCAGTTGTTGAGGATGTTGTCGGGACGCTCCCACTTGCCTGATTCGTCGTGTGCGAGGATCTTGAGTTTTTCACCGTCATATGAGTTGTCACCGGTGTTCTTCCAGTCGATCGTCGTATCCAGTCCTTGTAATTCTTCGGCTTGGGTATTGGAATCAAGTTTTCGTCTGGTAAGTTTGGAAGCGGGTACTCTATAGGCGAGTTCGGTTTTGGGACGGTCCATTCCGTCCTGTATCGGTTTGAAAAAGAACGGGTAATTAACTGAGATGGGTACCACTTTGTCGGTAAACATCTTCTTTGCATCTGCTCCAGTCTTCGATAATATCCCATATCTGGAATCCGAAGAGATGGTTGCTTGGTGGACAAGTTCTGAAGATGCCATAAATGAAAAGCCAGAACGTCTGTTCTTAAGGTAACACAATCCGTAACATCTGGTGTCCAGTTTACAAGCCTCCCAGAATATAAAGAATATTCGGTTTGCCTCTCGAAAGTCTGGCTGCCCAACATCAATCTTGGTCCATTGCAAGTACATGTAATGAGAACCAGTAATATAACTAGGTATATTTTTGTTATAGAACCAAAAACCCTCATCACGCCTTTTAAACTCTCCGTCAATATAATCATACCATTTGTCTTTAAAATTAGAAGGATAATTATTCCAATCAAAAACCGTTCTAATCTTAGACAATTCTTTTGGATAATCATGCGGTTTCCAATATTGTTCATCTTTTTTTTCAGATCTTTTATATACATTTACCGCTAACGGAAGTGCAATTTTAAGACCTTGTATTTCATATATTTCACCAATCTGTCCAGTTTTACTAATAACAACAATGTCGTACTCATCATTATAACCTGTCTCCCATTTTTTATATCTATTGTTTCTTTTAAGTACTTTAGATTTTATATGATTTGGTAAAATTTTATAAAGGGTTTGTTGATACATTATTTAGATCTCCCCTCTGCAAAGCCTTTAAAGCTAGCGCCTTTATCTTGTTTAGAACTTTCTTTTAGCATACTTTCTTCTTCTTCTATACGTGTTAGTATTTCAAAAGCATCAAAGATGGCTAGTTTTTTAGTTGCTGCTGCATTTTTTAATCTATCTGCAGAAATATCATCGTCTGAATCTACAATTTTTTCTTTAGCAACTTTAATTAATTCCTCTACTGCTTTCTGCCCAGCTTGGATTATATTCAGTTTGGTTTCTTTTGTGTTCATACTTAATTAAAATATCATTTGATTCCATACAATATAAAAGTTGCTTATCAATAACAAACTCAAATTCTCTATTAGGTTTTATACCAACAAGATCACCCGGTGTTATTCCTAGCACTTCTAATGAACTATTACCATACTTTAGTATACCAATATTCTTTTTTAGTTTTTGATCTTTTAGATCATCACTTTCAAAAAGTGGTTTTACAAAACAAAAATTTTCATTTGTCTGCCACTTATTATTATTTTTATATAAATATATTTGAGAAGGCATTGCAAAGTATAAATTATCTTTAAAAAATTTAGATCCATTTACCGATTCACCTTTCATGTTGTAGTATCTTCTAAATAAATTATGATGAACTATAACTGTATCACCTTTTTTTATAGAAGTTTTTATTCCTAGCGGAATACCAACAACTTCAGCCGTTCTATTAATAAATTTATGATCTGAAATACTTGAATTAATTATTAATTCTTTGTTATCAACGTTTATTTTATTATTATATCTTTCACCAATAGGTTTTATTATAAACTGATAAATGCTATTCATTAGTATTCTAGATCATATTCGACCGATATAGCCATGTTAGAGTTAAACTTCTTCCATGGTAATACCTCGTCTTCTTTTTTAATATAAATATTATAAGATGACTCTTCTTCGTCATATAATATATGAGAGATTGTATGACCACCATACACTAGCTGTCCTATAGCATAATGCATGGCGTCATTTTTATAATCAGCACCTATGCTAATTTTTCTTATTACTTTACTACTACTCACTTTCTTTTTCTATAGGAGTGCAAGTACCATCTTCTAAACTAATATTAACAGCACCATATTCTTTTTCTAATTCTTCTTTAAAACTTTCCATATCTTTAATTACTCCAGCATACTTATGATTTAAAGCATGTTTTTGTGTTTCAAGATATCCTATATCTCTTAGTAGGCCACCTAATTCTTCTTGTTGCCCTTTTATAGTTTTTAATTGTTCTTCTGTAACTTGTACTTTAGCCTCTTCGACTTTTGTTTTTACTTTTTTCATTTAATTTAATTTGATTTAATTTTTACTAGTAAAGGGCTAGTATTCCCGTGACTGTTGTTGCGGCATCAGTTGTATATATTTTTCTATATAATCCATCAAGAACTGTTCCAACTGGTATACCTACTATTGTTACTGTTTGATTAGGTGGTGCACTAATTAATTCCACTTTTATATTACCTTGAGATGCAACATATATTCCAAAACCTCCACCTGAATTAGGCTCAGCCTCATATATACCATCTACAGCAGCACCAGTACCTCCACTAAATGGACGTTGTAAATCTCCTGCTAGTAATGTTATTGTTAAAGCACCTGTTATGGCTGGTGCTTGAACACCAAAAGCATTTGACATAGCAGTAGCATCAAATATTATTGTTTGACCAATAACGCCTATATTAGGTCCTGCTCCTGGATTTGTTGGTGCAGTAACAGCAGCATTATTTAAAGTCCCATTAGGTCTTGTTTGTACAACCTGTATTCTATCTACAGCACCTGTGTTATCTATTCTAATTTTATAAGAAGCTCCTGTTCTATCGTTTTGTGCACCAGTGCCTGGTCCTCTTGTACTTACCTGAGCTGAACCTAAAAAAGTTCCACCTGAGGCATATACTATTCTTTCTTGACTTGCAGGTAGATTAGCTAACGTAGATCCTGAAGATGCAATTAAACCAGCAGCGCTTTCGGGAGATCTTAATGTAGCTGATAATAATACATCTACTGCATTAGTGTACATAGTACTTGTTCCTTGTCTAAACATATTTTTTTATTTATCTTTTCCTTTTATTTTTTCGTAAGTTCTTAAACCACCTAATCCCAGCATACCTAACAACACAGTCATTAAATGATCCATTTGTAAAGCTGGTGGAGCTTCTGTAGTTTTTGTTATCCATATAAATAAGTCTCTTACGACAAAGTTATAAGCTAATGCTACTCCACATATCCAACCAATAAACGGTCTCCACCCAGCAACGAATAATGTGCGATGCTGAGCTTCAACTGCATTGATCTTTGTTTGTAATTCTATTAATTTTTCAGGATCTAACTCCTTACCTTTTATTGCTTCCCTTATGTCCCAAGCCAAGTTTCCAGCAACAGATTTATTTCCACTACCTTTACTTAAAAGACCTAGTAAAAATTTAAACATTTATTAATAACCAGTTTTAACTACAGGTTTTCCACCAGCTTTTTTCTTTTTGTCTATCATCTGCATATTTTTTGCAGGTGATTTAAATTGATCTATAACAGATCCACCATATTTAATATCTGCATTTTTAGACATTGATTGACTAGTTCCAGTTCCGCCACCAGCTTTAGTCATGTGTTTCATTATTGGGTGTTGACCGCCCATACCTGATTTTCCGTATCCCATTTTATTTGTTTTTTATGCGTTATAAGCGTCTTTTTCCCAAGGTAAATTCTTAGCACCTTCTTTCATTTTAGAACGAGGAAACTTTTTACCTTTGTAGTAGACATTTTTATCATCATAGTTTAGTATACCATCTTTTATTTGTTTAATGTGTACTAACTCATGTTTGATAATTTCTTTTTTATCTTTAATGTTAACATCCTTGTCAATTAAAATTGTTCCATTATTATTAGCTTTACCTTGAACACCTTCTTCTAAATCTACACTATAAACAGGTGTAGAGTCGATATCATAAAAAGGTTTTAACTTAAAAGCCATATTATTTTTTATAAGGAAACATTTCGTTTAACATATCTTTTCTATGTTGACAACCACAAGGGATATTAAGCCCTTGTGATACTCTGTCAACTATACTTTTAATTCCAGTTTTAGTAGTAAATTTCTCTACACTATCTCCGAAACCAGTACTTTTATGCATAAGTAGCTGTTCTCCAGTACATTCTAATTCCATTTGGATTTGGAGCAGCAACACTGTCATCAAATCCTGGTGAGCATGTAGTTACAACGCCTCCTGGATTAGCAGTCATTGCTCCTCTTACAGCTGCAACTAATGGATTAGCTTGACCAGTAGTAAGCGTTGGATTTGCAACAGCCCCAACAGATGTAGATACTGTGATTGTTAATGTTTGGTAACCAGCGGCTTGTACAGCTCTACCTGTTAAACCGATAACTACAGTTTTTGCACCAGCGCCCGTGGCACCTGTAGCTGTAACTGTTGTGATGTCTTCAACGTTTACTAATATATTATTTATAGGTGATAACGGAGCTACCACTGCTGTATTAGTACACGGAAATTTTATAAATTTTGCCATTGTTTTAATGTTTTAATGTTTATTGTTTTAATGTTTGTTTAGATGTTATACAGTTACTTTCTGTTTATTTAATTTTTTTTGAGTCAAAAGCATCTAATTTTGATGTATCTACTTTTTTTGTTGAAAATCTATTAGCATTTTTAATTGTGTTTACTTTTGCTTTTTCTTCTGGTGTATAAGTTTTAGATTTTACTTTTCCTTTATCTTGCAAAGATCTATTAGCTGTTGATTTTTGTTTTGATCTAGACTTTCCTATTTGTTCTTTAGCCTCAGCTTTAGTAATACTCTTATTTCTTCTTGCAACACGAGACGCTCGTCTTTCTGCTCTACCATCTTTACGGTCTGCTCTGTTTTGCAAACGATTTCTTTCAGAAATACTAGTTTGTTTTTCTGCTTTACGTCTTAATGTGTCACCTCTTTTAGGTTTGGCTTTAGGCTTGTCTTCTTCTTTAGTAGCTCGTGATTGAGAAACAAGATTATTTTTAACAGTTTCTTTGTTATCTTTTTTAAGTTTTGCTAATGCTTGGTCTCTAACTGAAGTTTCATTTACTGTTGTTTTTGTTTCTTTAGTCGTAGATTTATTAGTAGTAGCAGGTGTAGATGTAGTAGATGTAGTAGAACTACCTTCACCATATCTTTTTTTAACACCATAAGCTTTGTTAATTTTATTTTGATTAGCGTTCCACTCAGGAGTACCTTTCTTTAAAGACTTTTGTTTTGCAACATAACTACCTAAATTTTTATCTTTATCTGCTGCTTTTTTATAAGGATCTTTACCACCTTTTTTTGAATTTGTTGATTTTGATGCTGATGCTGAGTCCCCTGTTGAAGGAGCATCAATTCTTATATCGCCCGCTTTATTAGTTAATTTATCATTCATTTCTTGAGCACGTCCTGCTGCTACTTGTGCTTTGGTTAATGTATCATTTTTTGCCTTCTCAGCAGCCTCTTTTGCCTTGCGTTTTGCTTCTGTCCTAGCTTTTCCTAATAGTATCTTTTTTAAAGGAGAAGGAGGGATTCCTACATTCCCTGTAGCTGGTATTGGAGCTTTAGCTGTAGCTATAGCCTTAGCGTAAGGTTTTGTTCCTTGTATCTTGGCATATATTTTGCCAATACTTGTGTTCATTTTAAATGCCATTATTTCTTGAATTTTTTAGAATCATGTTTCATGTCCCCTGCTAATTTTGAGATGTGCTTTTCGTCTGATGTCATACTAGAATCGCTTCCACCATGTTTTGCATCATAATCTATATCTTGTTTTAAATAAGATATATGAGCTGCGTCATCTTTTTCTGCAGCGTGTACATTGCCTTTTGTAATAGGAGTACGCGAATGTCTAGCATTACCGGTATAGCTCCCAAAATGTCCTTTTTCCATGTTGTTTATTGTTTTAGTGTTTGTGTGTGTTTGTGTTTATATTTAACATTTCCATCTTCTTCTTGCGGCCCTACCTCTTTCACTAGTCCACTTCTTGGATCTAGCACAAAAAGCTTTTCTACGTTTTGCAGATTTGCTTCCTGGTTTAACATTGCCTGTTACTGCTGTTTTTAATTTACTTCCTGGGTTTTGAGCTTTATATTTTCTAACCCCAGCAGCAGTCATTCCTGCACCTTCTTTGGTGGTACGAAAATTTCTATTTTTACCTTTAGTAGTTTTTCTTACTTTAGCAAAAGGAGAGTTAAATTGTTCGTATCCCATAATTTAATTATTACTTCTTTTCTTTAAGTTTTACCCATTTAAATATTGTATATCCAATAGTTACAAGTAAAAGTATAATTTTTAATGAAACCTCAAGCTCTGTCATGGTTATAGCTAACGCTACACCATTTATAACTAGTAGTTTTATGTCTGTCATTTCCACTTTATGTTTATTATGGTTTTTTACCTTGAGCTAATGCTGTAGTGGGATATTTCATTTGCATTGCTGCCTTAGATTCAGGAAACTTAGATACTTGTAAACCTGTAATACCTGAACTATCACCTCTACCGTGTGCTCTACCCGCTTGATTTAAAGGACCATCCCATATATGAGACTCACCTATTATGCTTACTTTATTATTTTTACTAGCTATGTTATACGCTTTATCTTCGTGCATGATTATTATTTTTTAGTTTTTCCTCTTCGAGAGTCGTGATTAAATCCTTTTCCTTTAAGTTTTAGATGTTCTCCCATGGTTTCTGCTTTTTGAACATTACCACTTTTACTGTACATTTTGTGTATTTTAAATTTTGCCATAATTATTTTTTACAACCAAAGTTATTAGCATAGTTTGCCATAGATCTTACTTCACTACTGTATTTTTCTTTTTTAGCTTTCATTATACTAGATGCAGCAGCACAAGTACTCTTGCCTGGCATATTATTTTTAACCCATCTAGTAAATTTACCTTGATTTTTCTTTTTTATCTCAGGAAAAGCTTTTTTATAAAATGGTGAATTAATCATTTCTTAAATCTTAAATTTTTCAAATCTGTTCCATCAATATCTCCATCACCATCTCCATCTAATTTTTCTTGTTTTTCAGTCAATGGAAAAGAACTTTCTTTCATAGTGAAAGCACTACTTGTATTATTTTTTATTGTATTCATAGCACCACCGCCGCTAACCATAGAACTGTAGTCACTACCTCTTGGACCATTAGCGACAGCACTAGATCCAGAGCCTGTATTAGTTAAACCAACATTATTACCTTGATTTGATTCCATTACTTCATCTTCCATAGTGTTATCATCTGTCATATTAGTTGTCATACTATTCATGTTTGAAGGCATTTTTGTTTTTGGTGTCATGTCTGGTTGTGGAGTAATAGCTGGTTGTGGAGTAATAGCTGTCTGTGGACCACCAAAACCTACTTTTTGTCTTGATGCTGTTTTAGCTTGGTATGTGGCATCACCCTTATAAGTCCCAGCTTTTATTTCTTTTTCTTTTTGGCTTTTAGCTTGAATTTGTTTCATCATATCCCCAATACCCGGAATAGCGAATTTTAAAGGTGAATTTGCCATATTATCTTGTTTTATCGTTGTTAACGTTTTTTATTGCTGTTATTAAAACTTTATCCATATAAGTTTTACCTTGCATTATTTTATTTCTTCTTTTACTTGTTGGTACGTCTTCTTCACCTAACATAATACGGTACATTCTAGCTATTAGTTGTTTACACTTAAAAGAAACTTTATAGATATTGTATCTTTGAGTAGTTCTGTTTCGTTCTCTCCACACAACTATCCAATCTTTTTTTATCATTTTGTTCCAGCGCCTGTTGTCCCAACTGTAAGCGTAAGTACCGATTTTAAAATCTTGTTTACTAAAAAAACCCATGCAATCAAAATATATAAGTAATTCTAAGTCCGCATCGTTTAAATCATTATTTTTGCAAGCCCATTTTCTAATTAATCTGTAATGTTTTAAAAGATTAAGTTCTTTAACATCGCTTGCACTTAGATTTCTCATAACACAACTACAACATCCTGTAATTTAATAACAATAAACTTTTCTTTTTCAAACTCTACACCATGGCCTGCATGCTTGTCGTAATATATAACATCATCACTTTTAAGTCCTTTGATGTCATCACTAACAGATATAACAGTAGCTTTTTTATATCTTATGTCTTCTCTGTCTTTTTCAATAAGAATTAAACCACCTTTTGTTTGATCAGTAGTTATTTTCTCAATTTTTATTATAATATTATTTCCTATAGCTTTCATTGTCTTAAATTGTTTATTACACAATCTGTTGACAATATTGTTGTGGCTACTGATGCTGCATTTATTAAAGCACTTTTAGTAACAAGCAAAGGATCTATTATACCGTTCTTAATCATATCAACAGACTTACCTGTAACAACATTTAAACCAAAACCTTTTATAATAAATGCTGGAGTAAGTTTTATACCAGCATTATCTAATATTACTTTAAAAGGTGATTTAATTGCGTTTAATAATACTTGTTCACCAACTGTATTTGATTTTATATTTTGATATGCATTTAAAAGAGCTATACCACCGCCTGGTACTATACCTTCTTTTATTGCAGCTTTTGTAGCGCATATAGCATCTTCTACTCTATCTGCTTTTTCTTTTAATTCTATATCAGAATTAGCACCTACTTTTACTATAGCTATTTTAGCTGATAGTCTTGCAAGTCTTTTTTCTAACATTATAATCTTACTGGCTATTGGCCCATCAGATAATTCTTTTTTAATTTGGGTTATTATGCTTAAAATTTCTTCTGAAGGTTCGCCCACTTGTATTACAGTATCTTTGTCTGTAGTAGTAGATTTTAAGCATGTACCCAACATTTCTGGTTGTATAAGATCCATATCATCACCTAGATCTTCATTTATAACAGTAGCACCGGTTAACATAGATAAATCATCGAGTTGTTCTCTTTTGTTTACTCCGTATGTTGGTGCGCTTATTATATTTACTTTTATGTTACCTTTTGTTTTATTCATAGCTAATGTAGCTGCTACTGCAGGTTCTACGTCTGCTATAATAAGTAAAGGCTTTTTATTTTTAATAACATATTCTAAAACAGATTGTATCTGTCTTATATTTTCTACCGGTGATTCTATTAATAATACAGCCGGGTTTTCTAATTCACATGTCTTTTTCTCTAAGTTATTTACAAAATGAGGATTAGACATACCTTTATCATATTGTACTCCATCAACTATTTCTACTTCTGTTTCTGATTGTGGAGAATAATCCATCATAACAATACCTGTTTGACCAACAGATCTAAAAGCATCACCAATAATTTTTCCAAGTATAGGATCATTGTTAGTAGATATTGTGGCTATGTGATCTATCATATCGCCTTTAACAGGTAAGCTATTTTTTTCTAAATACTTAATTACTTTTTTAGTAGCAGAGTTTATACCATCTTTAAGTTCTCTAGAACTGATTTCTACACCTATTTCTGATGCTTCTTTCAATATTGCATGTGCTAACACAGTTGCGGTTGTAGTACCGTCTCCTGCCTCTTGTACTGTTTTGCGTGCTGCTTCTTTTAAAAGTGTAGCACCCATATTTTCTACTGGATCTAGTAACACTATTGAGTTTGCAACAGTAACACCATCTTTAGTTATTAATGGTCTACCATTGTCATCTTCTAGTAATACACATTTGCCGCTAGCTCCTAATGTAGAGCTAACAGCTTGTGTGAGTTTATCAATTCCTTTAAACACTTGATCTTGAGCCTCTTGCCCAAAATTAAGATTCTTGACTATTAAGTCTGACATATTTGATTAAATTTGATTTGATTATTTGATTTTATTTAAAGGTCTTAACGACTTTTGGACCGTCTAGATATTCAACTTTTTTGCTGTAATGATCGACTGATGCGTCAATAGCACTTTCAGCTCCATTTATTGTTTCTCTTCTGGTCACGTCAATCCAATTTTTTTCTTGTGGATCTTGGTATTCAGTTTGATAAAAACCGTTTGGTAACTGGGTGATACGCCAATGCTTTTTTGTAGCAAGGTGTTTCCATAGTTTAATGGTTTCTTCTGAAATTTGTGGCTGACTACCCCACGATTGAGTCTGGTAAAATAGTGTCATTGGTTTTGGTTTTAATGTTTGACAATAGGTTTATAATTTATTATCACTTGTTTTTTGGTTTTTTTA
>Ga0308021_10000589_pt1 | contig 16816 bp, 17 predicted proteins | sample Neamet351_FD_201296 | JGI IMG/M metagenome (GOLD analysis project Ga0308021, IMG submission 201296) | Marine microbial communities from water near the shore, Antarctic Ocean - #351 | ecosystem: Environmental > Aquatic > Marine > Unclassified | place: Southern Ocean | collected 2014-10-02
TGTGGCCGGCGCGAGCAGGAATAGCTCATGAGTTCGGGCGATCAGGTAGACGCCCGCAGTAACCATGGTAGCAGCATGGATTAGTGCGCTGACCGGTGTGGGTCCCGCCATCGCGTCAGGTAACCAAGTATGCAGAGGGAGTTGAGCCGACTTGCCTACGGCCCCGCCCAGCAAAAGCGCTGTAGCGAGTAGAGGCAGCGTTCCCCCGGTTGTCCACTGTGTGTTTGCTGCCGCCATCAGCGGCTGAATCTGCAGTGTTCCTAATTCGGTGAACAGTAGGAAAAGGCCAAGCGCCATAGCGGTGTCGCCTACCCGGGTTACGATAAATGCCTTTCGTGCCGCAGCGCCGTTGTTGGGGTCACGATACCAAAAACCAACCAGCAAATATGAGCAGACTCCCACACCTTCCCAGCCCAGATAAAGTAGCAGTAGGTTATCGGCCATCACCAGTAGAAGCATGGCAGCTACAAAAAGGTTCATATAGGAAAAATAACGCGCAAAGGACTCATCAGAATCCATAAACTCTACTGAGTATAGATGAATCAAAAACCCTACGCCGGTAATTACTGACATCATGACAACTGTCAGTCCGTCGATGTAAAAGGCGATACCTGGAGTGAAGTTGGCAACGGAGATCCAGGTCCAAAGAGTCACTTCCTGGACTTCACCGGTTGTTAAAAAAGCCTGCGCGGTGTAGGCCACAAGTAATGCGGATAGGCCGACTGAGCCCACCCCAAATATTGCCACTACGCGCTTTGACAGGTGCTGATAACCCAGCATTAATACCACTGCACTGATAAGTGGGAAGGCGGGAATAAGCGACAGTGAATTCATCAGCGGTTACCCCCTCAACCTATTGGCGTTATCCATATCCAGCGTTTTGAACCGCCGCTGTATTTGTAATACAAGCCCAAGACCCACAGAAATTTCTGCCGCGGCTACCGCAAGAATGAGCAGGAAAATAACTTGGCCATCTGCTTCCGCCCATCTGGCTCCTGCCGCTACAAACGCCAAAGCGGCAGAGTTCAACATGACTTCCAGTGACATAAGCATAAAAATGATATTGCGCCGTAGCATCAGGCCCAGTAGCCCGCAGCTAAACAGGAGGGCGGCGAGCACCTGAACATGTTCCAGCGGTACTTGCAGGCCGCCCATCAGTTGTTTCTCACATTGCGAATGTTAAATCTCCGTCCCAGGTGGTATGCGCCCACCAGGCCCGCCATTAGCAACATGGAAGCCAGTTCCACGGCCAATACATAGGGGCCGAAAAGCATTATGCCCACTTCCTTTGGTGATACATCCACTCCACTGGTAAGCGCGGGGACTTGGTCTAATGCATAAACGAGTTCTACAAATAATAGGGCCGTCATTAACCCCGGTATTATCCAGTTGCGTGGATGTAGGCCTATACGTTCTCTGTCTTCTCCGGCTTCACCGAGGTTGAGCATCATGATGACAAAAACAAATAGCACCATGATGGCACCTGCGTAAATTAGAATTTCGAGCGCTGCAGCGAAGGGCGCACCCATCAGGAAGAACAACACAGCGACTGCCAGAAGTGACACAATCAGGTATATGAGAGCGTGCGCCGCGTTGGCGCGTGTGAGGGCCAGTATGGTGGTGGAAAGCGCGACGACAGCAGCGATGTAAAATAGGTTTTCCATCATGGCAGTAGACTCTTCACGTCAATGGGTGAGGCCTCGTTTTGCGCCTGACCTTTGTCCTTGCCGTCAATCGCAAGCCCCGACACACGATAAAAATTATAGTCGTGATATTTCCCTGTACCGTTTATTAGTAAATGTTCTTTTTCGTAAACCATGCTGTCGCGGTTGTACTCAGACATTTCAAAATCGGGAGTCAGTTGTATGGCGTTAGTGGGGCAAGCCTCTTCACACATACCGCACATGATGCAGCGAGAAAAGTTAATACGGAAAAATTCGGGGTACCAGCGTCCGTCTTCCCTTACCCCCTGCTGCAGAGCAATACAATCGGGAGGGCAGGCAGCGGCACAGAGGTTACAGGCTACGCACCGTTCATCGCCGTCGGGATCGCGGGTTAATACAATGCGGCCACGGTAGCGTGGTGCGAGATAGGGCTGCTGCTCAGGGTATTGGACTGTTTCTGCGGCAGTGAAGCTGTGCTGGAGAATTGTCCACATGGTCTGTAGCTGACTGCGTATCGATTTGAACATTGTCCTATCCTTTCATCGCAAGCGCGATGCCCCCGGTTGCAATCACATTAAATAGGGTCAGGGGTAGCATATACTTCCAGCCCCAGGTCATCAGTTGGTCATAACGCGGACGGGGTATTCCCGCGCGTAACAAAATGAAAAAGCAAATTACGACAAAGGTCTTCAGACAAAACCAGACGAAAGGGGGTAAAAAAGGCCCCAGCCAACCACCGAAGAATAAGGCGACAATCATGCAGGAGATTAGAATCAGACCGAGATATTCTCCGAGCATAAACATCGCGAATTTCATCCCCCCATATTCGGTATGAAACCCAGCCGTTAGTTCGTGCTCTGCTTCTGGCAGATCAAACGGCAAGCGATGGCTCTCTGCAATACCCGCTATAGTAAATGTGAACAGGCCCAAGAATTGAGGGATAAAATTCCATAGATCTGCCTGTGCCTCGACAATAGCTCGCATGCTGAAGCTCCCGGTCATCATTACCACGCCCATCAGCGATAAGCCCATGAAAACTTCGTAGCTGATCATCTGCGCAGCGCTGCGCAGGCCGCCCAAAAGTGCGTACTTATTGTTTGATGCCAGAGCCGCCAGCAGCACGCTATACACCGCCAGCGAGGTCATACCTAGGAAAAATAACAGTCCAATATTCAGGTCGATAACATACAGATCTGGCCCAAAGGGGACAACGGCGAAACCCAGCATCATGGCGACTACGATAGCAGTGGGTGCAAAAATGAAAACAACCCGGTCGGAAAAGGGAGGCACCCAGTCGTCTTTGGTGAGCAGTTTTATCATGTCCGCAGCAACTTGACCGATTCCAAAAGGCCCGAGACGATTGGGACCATAGCGATCTTGCCAGATGCCTAGGAGTCGACGTTCGAACCAGGTAAGGACAGCCGCGCCGCCAATGGTAGCTAGCAATAGGAAAAGGCCGAAGTAGATCGAACCCAACTCAGACATGGCTACCTCCATCAGTGCCAATAATCTGCGGAGTGTTGCGCTGCCAACCCTGTGCCTTATTCAACGACAGTTGCTCGCCGGTGATGATGTCTTCAGTACCTGACAGGCCTACGCTATAGCCGACACAGCCATCTGCGAGAGTGTCATTAATGCGCACTTGCAGTGTGGCCAGGGGCGCTTTGAACATGGCGCCTTCCACCTGGGCTTCTGCTCGTTGCAGTTCGACTCCATCGCCTTCGATCACGCCCAGCGACTGGGCACATGCGTTGCCGACTTCAATATATCCGCAGTCCACCAACTCGGCGATGGCCGGCGCTTGCGCGCTCAGCTCGTCGCTACCGAATATACGATAGCGGGGCACCATTAACCATTGGCCGACTTGCTGTGTTGTTGCAGCGAAAGTGTATTTGGACTCATCGCTACTTGTTGTACCTGAAGTGGGTAACAGTAACCTCGCACCGGCAGTGCCGCCTTTGAGACGCTCTCCCACCTCCGACTGAAACTTGTTTAGTGATTGATTAGAATTCCAACCAGGTGCCCATACATAAGGCAGCAATGAACCCGGTTGTGACCGATTCAGGCCCTCCATTGAAAAGGCCAGCGGTGACTCTTCATCAACCGGTTGTTTTGGTTCGTGAACTGAAATATTGGCATGCATAGCTGTTCGGCCACTATAACGGTGAGTCTGGCGGGGGATTTTTACGCCTACATTACGAAAATGATGATCTGGTGCTGCCCCGGTTATACCAGACAATGCCGCGACCTGGCTGGCGCATGCGCGAGTCACATCGTCAAAATGATGCAGGTTTTGAACTTCTTCGCGCTCGGCCTCCTTCATGCAGGCCAGCAACCAGACCCAACTGCTGCGACGCTCATGCGCGGGTACAAATACAGGGAAGTGGCGCTGAGCACGGCCCTCCATACTGATCAAGGTACCATCAGATTCTGCGAAGCTGGCCGCTGGAAGTGCGAGAGAGCTGGCAGACAGTGTGGGGTTGTCCATGGAGTCCAATACAATGACGTTTGGGATGTTCGCAAGTAAGGCGTCAATGGATTCTTTGGAGCCTCGTCGGTAGAGGTCATTTTCTACAATTATTAAGGTCTCTATTTCATTGGCAGCGGCGCGCTTGCTTAATTGAGAGAGGGTAGGGGCGTCAGCTCCCGTTAGCATGGCCTGCCCAAGACTGTTCGCCTCGGGCACAGCGAAGCTCAGCATTGCGCGATTGTCAGCCTTGCACAAAGCCTGGGAAATTTGCGCCGCTGCCTGCATTACGCCTGCACTGCCACAGCTGGTGCCAGAGACCACTAATGGGCGCTGCGCAGCGACTAGTGCCGTAGCGATAACTTTGGCACGCTCCAGTAAGGTTTGATCTATTTCACCGACGGGTTCGCCGGCTACTAGTCGTGCAATGGCGAAACCCAAGCTCGCGATATTGTCAGGGGAGAGGCTGATCCGATCTTCAGCGATGTCGTCTAAACGGGTATCGGCTGTTGTCGCAATAAACAACGGGCTTCTCGCGGTTTGAGCGAGGTTGCGTATCGCGGCATCTTGCCAGCTCTCTAGGCGAAGTTCGACAGCCATTTCATAGGCTTTGTTGCGCACACTCTGGCGCAGCGCAAGCGCAATTCGAGGGGCTGTATTGGTAAGGTCTTCCCCTAGTATTAGCACAGCATCGGCCGATTCGATTGTCTGGATATCGGGGGTCAATGCGGGGCTGTTCTGCTGTAAGGTGAGCGCGAGATCAACCAGAGGCTGCTCGACGTCACTGAATCCAGGTGCGAAATTTTCCGCACCGACCAGTAGCCGCAATAGGTAGTTTGATTCCACAGAGGCACGGGGTGACCCGACACCAGCGACTTTACCACTGTGGCAGGTGGCCGCCAGACGATTCAGGGCGCTGTGGTGATCGAGCGCATCAAAGCGACCGTCGGCTAAACGCAAGCCAGGGAACTCCAGGTTTTTGTCGCTGTTGACAAAGCCTGCGCCGAAGCGGCCGCGGTCGCATAGGAAGTAGCCGTTGACTTCGGCGTTAAAACGATTGTGAACGCGTTTTAGTTTACCGTAGCGCTCCCCCGGCATTGTATTGCAACCGACTGCGCAGCCAGTGCACACTGAGGGCGCTGATTGCAGGTCCCATTTCCGGGTGTATTCCTTAACCAGAGTCTTGTCGGTAAATACGCCGGTGGGACATACTTCCACCAGATTGCCGGCAAACTCGCTTTGTAAAACGCCGTCCTCGTGACGACCAAAGTAGATGTGATCGTGGGCCGCCATCGCCGCCAGGTCTGTGCCGCCGGCGTAGTCACGATAAAAACGAGTACAGCGGTAACACGTAATGCAACGGTTCATTTCGTGCTCAACTAGGGGCCCCAAATATTGGTTGCGGTGGGTGTTTTTCTTACCTCGGTAATGGCGATCGCGGTGCCCAACCATGACCGTCATATCCTGTAAATGGCACTCGCCACCCTCTGCGCACACCGGGCAGTCGTGGGGGTGATTCAGCATCAGAGCTTCTACGATCGATTCTCTGAAACTCCTGGCTTTGTCACCTTCAAGAGAAAAAATAGCGCCGTCTGCCACCGGAGTCATACAACCCATGACGATTCGGCCGCGGTCATCGTCGGCGTTTAAATACTGCACCACTGCACATTGTCGGCAGGCGCCAATTGAGCCCATCGCCGGGTGCCAGCAAAAGTATGGGAGATCTAGCCCCAGGGACAGGGCCGCTTGCAGGACGTTTTGCCCCGCTTCAACCTCGTACTCCTGGCCGTCGATTTGAATAACCGGCATTAGCTGTGTACCTCCTTGTGGAAGTGACAGCTACCTTCGGCGATGTGTCGCTCAAAGTCGTCACGGAAATACTTTAGGCCGCTGGATAGAGGTTCCATGGCCCCGGGAGCCAACGCACAATGTGTATTGCCCATGGCGCCAATAAATGTAACCTGTCTGGCTAGGGTATCCAGATCTTCCGGTAGTCCCCGTCCGCATTCGATGTCGTCGAGAACTTGAGCTGACCAGGGTAGGCCATCTCTGCACGGCGTACAGAACCCGCAGGATTCACGAGAGAAAAATTCCACCAGATTTTTTACAAAACCCACGGGGCAGGTTTTGTCGTCGAGAATAATCATGGTGCCAGTTCCCATGCGACTGCCTGCTTTCCCGATGGTGTCATAGTCCATGGCAAGATCAAGATGTTCCTCCACCAGAAAATCGGTGGAGCCGCCGCCGGGAAGAAGGCCGCGCAATTTATAACCGTCTTCCATGCCTCCGGCATACTCTTCCAGAATTTCTCTTATGGGTGTGCCAATGGGCAGCTCCCAGCAGCCAGGATTTTTAACCCGCCCACTGACACCATACATCTTTGTGCCTGCATCTGAGGTCAAGCCCAGATCCTGAAACCACTGGGCTCCGCGTTCGATGATGTGGTGGATGTTACACAGAGTCTCAACATTATTAACAATAGTGGGTCTTCCCCATAAACCACTCACCTGGGGGAAAGGTGGCTTGGCTCTTGGGTTGGCCCGCTTGCCCTCCAGGGCACTGATGAGTGCGGTTTCCTCACCACAAATATAACGACCCGCGCTGGGGTGTACGTGCATTTCGAGACTGAACTGGGTGCCGAGAATGTTTTTTCCCAGATATCCTTTTGCATGGCACTGGGCAATGGCCTCGCGTAATAAGGCGATGGCAACAACGTACTCGGAGCGAATGAATATATAGGCCACATCGGCGCCAATGGTGTAAGCCGCCAGAATCATACCTTCAATGAGTTGATGTGGGTCGCACTCCAGCAGGAGTCGATCTTTGAAGGCGCCGGGTTCCATTTCGTCGGCGTTACAGATCAAGTATTTATGTTTGTTCGGCCCGGGCGCGTCGGAAGTATCGTCCATGGGGACAAAACTCCATTTCATGCCGGTGGGGAAACCCGCACCACCACGGCCGCGCAAATTTGAATCCTGTATCGTCTTTAGGCAATCTGCTGGCGCCATTTTTCCCATGGCTGCGCGTAGTCCTTGATAGCCCCCATTGGCTTCATAGGCCGCCATGTTAGTAGGGGAGCGGTCCGCTCGCACATTGCGGGTGAGAGGGCGATCGAGGCTCATTGTTCTCCAACCCCTGTCTGAAATAGTTTTTCTATAGATTGAGCGCTGACATTCTCATGTAAGTCGTCGCCAACCATTAACACAGGCGCCTTGTCACATGCGCCCAAGCAGGTCATGGGTAACAATGTGTATTTATTGTCAGCGGTGGTCTCCCCCATGCCAATGCCCAGTTGCTCGCTTATATTTTGTTGCAGACTGTCACACCCTTTCATCCAGCAGGTGACGCTGTTACACAGCAAGATAACTTTGTCTCCCACGGGCCGGCGAAAAATCAAGGTGTAGAATGTCGCTATGCCATCCAGCTCGGCAGCCGACATACTAAGGTGCTGCGCGATAGCCTTTATGCTCTCATCCGAGACCCAGCCGCGGTGAGCTTGCACTATTTTGAGGGCGTCAATCGCCGCGCCAGCGGGTATGGGCACATGGGCCAGCTCCGCATCAATTTCGGCAATTTCCTCTTCGCTCAATGCTGCTATCAAATTTTCGCTCATTATTATCGGTCCACGTCTGCCATCACAAAATCGATGCTGGCGATGATGGCGATTAGGTCGGGAATCATCAGCCCTCGGCTGATCAACGGAATTTGTTGTAAGTGGGGGAAAGACGGTGTTCGAATTCGTGTTCTGTAACTGGTCGTGCCGCCGTCACTGATCAGGTGATAACTATTAATCCCCTTGGTCGCCTCAATGAGAACCGAAGCCTCTCCTGCAGGTATGGCGGGGCCCCAGCTGACATTTAAAAAATGGTGTATCAGGGTTTCGATATCCTGCAGCGTACGTTCTTTGGGGGGTGGGGTGGTGAGCCTGTGGTCACTTTTGTAGGGTCCTTCTGGCATATTGTCCAGGCACTGACGGATGATGCGCAGGCTTTGACGAATTTCCTCTACCCGCACCACGGCGCGGTCGTAGCTGTCGCCGTTACTGGCCACAGGCACTTCGAAATCAAATTGGTCGTAGCCACCATATGGCCGGTCCCTGCGCAGATCCCAATCCATTCCCGTGGCGCGTAGGTTGGGGCCAGTCACGCCCCATTCCAAAGCCTCCTGCGTGTTATAAGTGCCTATCCCTACGGTACGCTGTTTGAGGATACTGTTGTCCATGGTCATTTTTTGATAGTGGTCCAGTCGCGCAGGCATTGAATCTATAAAGTCGCGTACCAGTTTTTCCCAACCCTTGGGTAAGTCCTGCGCTATCCCCCCGATACGAAACCAGGCTGGATGCATGCGTGCGCCAGTAATGGCTTCTATGATGCCAAACAGACGCTCGCGGTCTGCAAACATATAAAACACCGGTGACATTTGCCCCACGTCCTGGGCAAATGTCCCGTAGAAAACAAGATGACTGGAGATACGAAATAATTCCGCCATCATAATGCGAATGACCCTGGCGCGGTCGGGGACTTTGATGCCTGCCAGTGTTTCAACTGACATCACGTAGGCCATGTTGTTCATGACACCGCCCAGGTAATCAATTCTGTCGGTGTAGGGGATATACGAGTGCCAGCTCTGGCGCTCGCCCATTTTCTCCGCCCCCCGGTGGTGGTAACCGATATCGGGTACAGCATCCACGACCACTTCGCCATCCAGCTGTAAAGCGAGACGAAACACGCCGTGCACAGAGGGGTGGTTGGGTCCCAGGTTGAGAAACATATACTCGGTGTCTTCGGTGACCCTCTGCATTCCCCAATCTTCCGGACAAAACGTCAGAGCATCCATCTCCTGGGACTGCTTCTCATCATCCAGACTGAAAGGCTCCATTTCGGTTGCTCTGGCCGGGTGATCCTTGCGCAGGGCATGTCCTACCCAAGTGGGGGGCAACAGAATGCGTCTCAGATTCGGATGGCCACTAAACTCCACACCGAACATATCCCAGGCTTCGCGCTCATACCAGTTGGCGTTGGGGTAAACGCCAATAACGGTGGGTACTGAGAGGTCGTCCATGGCAACCCCAACTTTCAGTCTGATCTCTTCGCAGCGGCTAAAGTTTAGCAAGTGGTAAACGATGGTGAAATCTGCAGATGCCGGTTGTGTGTGTTCGCGCAGGCGCTCGTCGATGCCAAACAGATCGAGCAACATAGGAAATTCGCGTTTTAAATGGCTCAGAACCTCCTTCAATATTCCACGGTCCAGCCACAGGGTTGGGGTGTTGTCGGGAGTGGGCTGCAGCTCAAACACGTGCTCACCAAAGCGGGCGAACAAGTCGTCCACGATGGCGTTGGTATTTGATACTTGAGCATTGAGCATTTACGATTCCCAGGCTGATAAGGCCCCTGAATTATTATTTGACGCGCGCACTCTCACCTGTTCAGATTAAAGCGTTCCTCGGTGTTAAACCTCGTCGGGGCTGCGTAGTTCGGTGGCCAATGACCTTTGTTCCTGGAGCTTGTCTCGCTGGGAAGGCATGTTGGGCTTGACCACTTGTTGATCCCCTACCACCCAGCTCAGTGGTCGGCGCTCCTTCTCGATGGAGTCCTGCAGCATCATTAAACCCTGCATTAACGCTTCTGGACGCGGTGGACATCCCGGCACATAAACATCGACTGGAATGAACTTGTCTACACCTTGGACAACACTATAAATGTCGTACATTCCACCGGAATTCGCGCAGGACCCCATTGAAATCACCCAGCGCGGCTCAAGTAGTTGGTCGTAAAGATGCTGGACAACGGGAGCCATTTTACGAAAAACAGTACCCGATATGACCATTAGGTCAGCCTGCCTGGGTGTCGCGCGAATGACTTCGGAGCCAAAGCGGGCTATGTCATGACGGCTGGTAAATGAGGTGGCCATTTCTACATAGCAACAAGACAGGCCGAAGTTAAAGGGCCACAGGGAGTGAGCGCGACCCCAGGCGACCAAGTCTTCGAGTTTGGCAAACATCACATTGCGTTCAATCTGTTCTTTTATGCTGTCTTCTGACATTCCGGCAGAGCCTGGCGATACGGCAATTGTGTCTTCCGGGCGGGTTAGGTTCCACTCCATTATTTTTTTGCCTCATACGTTAATGTAGAAGTAGGGGCCGGAGAGCGAGTTTTGATTCCCCAGTCGAGTGCGCCTGAGCGCAGCTCATACACTAGAGCCACTCCCAGTAAGAGAATGAATACTGAAATCGAAATAAAGCCGGCCCAGCCTAATTCAAAGAAAGCCACGGCCCAGGCGAAGATGAAAACAGTTTCAAGGTCAAAAATTACAAAGAAGATGGCAATGAGGTAAAACTCTACCGCCATATGAATTTGTGGTGAGCCCACAGACAGGGTGCCGGACTCAAAGGGAACATTAGTTGCTGCATTTGCGCGGTGTTGTCCCAGTAACCACGAAAGCCCCAGCATGGTCGCGACCAAGGCCAGTACAGCAAAGAAGTAAACAACGAAGGGCCAGAGGGATGTGTTTACCTCGCTCAAACTTGCGTCCCCGTAGAGGGGTAATCTGACATTAGAGTGGTTAATTTTGAGTACGAGCGGGAGCGTGGCAAATCACGCAACGTGATCTGTCGGCAATATGGTGCTACTGATCTACATCCAAGCATCCTAACTCCACAAATCCCTAGGGTTTATGTTGGTGCTCTTACAACACAGCTATGAAACACACAGTGTGAGTAAGTATTTGACTTGGGCACATCTACCACTTACAACGCGACCGACTCTAGCGAGGTTGAAAGCTAAAGGCAAGAAACTGGAGAAAATTTCCCAGTCCTGATTAAATTACGCACAATATGTTGATCATTTTTTATAAAAAGCGTGAGCTGGAGAGAGAATATGTACAGCAATCAAATACGTTATGACACAGGAAAGTTACTGCTGCGCCTCACAGTAGCAGTGTTTATGTTGTTTCACGGATACGCCAAGATAGTCAATCCAGGCGGCCTCGACTGGATAGGTGGAGCTTTATCGGCATACAGTTTGCCCGCTGTATTATCCTATGGTGTCTACGTGGGCGAAATACTGGCCCCGCTGATGCTAATTGTAGGGCTGTATTGCCGTGTTGGAGGCGGGTTGATTTTTGTCAACATGCTGTTTGCCATATTTTTAGCGCATCAAAGTGAGCTATTTACTGTTTCGGGGTCGGGTGGCTGGGCACTGGAATTACAGGGTTTTTATCTGATGGGAGGTCTCGTCGTGGCTTTGATTGGCAGTGGCAAAATTGCGGTTCGTCCAGATTGAGTTAACGCGACTTCGATAGCGTCAAAATCCAGAATGTACTGGTTAAGGGGGCAGTGAATACACTACACTGACGTGTTATTTCGGGAGAAATTAATGCGAACTCTTACTGTCGTTGCGCTTGGTTTGTCTTTAAGCGCTTGTAATGGTACTTCCGTGCCTCACTCTTCTTCACAGGGTAATGTGTGCGTCGACCCGCGCCCGCAAGTGTGCACTATGGAATACAATCCGGTTTGTGCCGAGCTGATCAAGGGTGGCAGCAAGCAGTCTTCCTCTCCTTGTAACGCCTGCGCCGATGACGCTGTTAAGAGCTATCTCCCCGGTGCATGTTTAATCGATAATTAAGTAGGAGAAAGGTATGAGTTTGACCAACCGAATACTGGCTTCCATGGTGGCGGGAATACTGATCGGATCACTGCTTAATCTCTTGATGCACAGTAGCGGTTTGTCTGATGCGTTCCGGATTGGCGTAGATGATTATTTGATTCACGGCTTGCTAGATTTTGTCGGCCGGATTTTTGTGGCTTCTCTTAAGCTTTTGGTTGTTCCTTTGGTGCTGGTATCTTTGATTTGTGGTTCCAGTTCTCTTGGAGATAGCGCTCGTATGGGGCCTATCGCCGTGAAAACCCTGCTTTTTTATCTTGCTACTACGGGGGTGGCAGTTAGTTTAGCTCTATTCTTCGCTGTTTTAGTCAGTCCAGGTAGCAATGTGCACCTCACTAGCGACGCACTGTTCACGGCAAAAGAGGCGCCTCCACTTATCGACGTGCTAGTTAATATTTTCCCATCCAACCCCTTTAACGCTTTGGCAGAGGGGAAGATGCTGCAGATAATCGTCTTTGCTTTGTTGTTTGGTTACGCCATTTCCCACGCTGGGGAGGCCGGGCGACGCATAGCCAGTTTCTTCCGCGATATGGAAGTGATTGTGATGAAAATGGTTGGCATTATGATGGAACTGGCACCCTACGGTGTGTTCGCGCTGCTCGCTAAATTGTTTTCCACCATGGGCATTAGTGCCATCTTTGACCTGGCTGCTTATTTTCTAACCGTCTTGGCGGTACTTTTGATTCACGGTCTGGTTGTGTACAGCCTGCTATTGAAATTTTTTAGTGGTCTATCGCCGCGTATCTTGATGACCAAAATGCGCTCTGTATGGGCTTTCGCATTTAGTACGGCATCTTCCGGTGCAACGCTGCCTATCACGTTGCGCACTGTGGAGCGCAAGCTGGGTGTGCACAATTCTGTAGCTGGATTTACCGTTCCACTGGGTGCCACAATTAATATGGATGGCACAGCCATCATGCAAGGTGTGGCGACTGTTTTTATTGCGCAGGTTTACGGTATAGACCTTTCTATGGCGGACTTCGTCACGGTAATCCTTACCGCTACACTGGCTTCTATTGGTACTGCAGCTGTTCCCGGTGTCGGCTTGATTACCCTAGCTCTAGTGCTGGAACAAGCCGGTTTGCCTGTTGAGGGTATCGGTTTGATTATTGGCGTTGACCGTCTGTTGGATATGGTGCGCACAGCTGTTAACGTAACCGGCGATGCGACGGTCAGTGCCATTGTAGGTAAGAGTGAAAAGCAATTGGATGAGCAAGTCTGGCTCAACCCCAATGCCGACCTTAAACCAGAGGCCGATGATTCCATCGAACAAGAAATTCCCGCTGCCCAAGAGAACGCCAGTTAATGTCAATTACATGCACTATCGTTCCGGTAACGGTCTATCAGCAAAACTGTAGCATCATTAAATGCGAGAGTACGGGTAAAGCCGCTATCGTCGACCCCGGCGGTGATGTTGAACGCATTATGGAGGCGGTCGAAAAAATGCAAGCAACGGTGGAGAAAGTGATTCTCACCCACGGTCATATGGACCACTGTGCAGCCTCCGATATATTGCGGCAACAGCTTGGTATTCCTATAGAGGGGCCACAGAAAGCCGATGACTTCTGGATAGCCAAATTGCCCGAGTGGTGTGATAAGTCTGGTTTTCCCCACGCCGATGCCTTTGTACCAGATCGGTGGCTGGAAGATGGCGATGTGGTGACTGTGGGAGAGCAGAAGTTGAACGTACTGTTTTGCCCCGGCCATACCCCAGGTCACGTGGTGTTTTACTATGCGAAGCAAAAAGTTGCCTGGGTTGGGGATGTTATATTTCACGGTTCTGTTGGGCGTACTGACTTTCCTATGGGTAATGCTGAGCAACTGGTAGCCAGTATCCGGGAGAAGTTGTTTCCACTGGGCGATGAAGTCACTTTCATTCCCGGTCACGGGCCCACTTCAACCTTCGGAGAGGAGCGCCGGACTAATCCTTTTGTCGCTGATTCCCGTTATGGTTGATCGCGAGGCGCTGCTACGCGATGAGTTCCACCAGCAGACCGCGCGCATTCCCTGGCATGATTTACAAACGTACTACGCCCGCGGCAATGTGATTAACATCGGTGCAGATTTAAACCTGGTCGACGTGGCAGTGCAGTTGGGTATGGATAATACAAAGCAGTTTGAAGCGTGGATTGCCGAGGGAGATATTGCGCCAGTCACGCAGGATCAGGCACAGACCTGGTTTGATGATAATCCCTCGTTTTGGGCTGTGGTAGCGCCTCCCTGGGTGTTGGTTCAGCAGAAATAGGTGGTGCGGGAAAGAGCGCTACCGAATTACTTTGATCCAATCTCCTGTTCTCGGCTCACCCCGTGGATAGAAGCCGTTCATCAATCGCAGCTGGGCTTCGGCGTCGGGAATACGAATACCAGCGGCCAAGGTTTCCAGTGTCGCGCCCCGGGGCACCTGAATGTAGTGCACATAGGCAGGTGTCCCCGCTTTTTTCTCTTTTGGGTGACTGGGGCGGAAGCTTTTCACCATTTCTAGCAAGGTGGGGTCGGCGCTTGCGAAGTCGTCAGCTTTACCCTCGAACAGATAGCTCAAGCTATTGAAGTCGATTACGGCTACTCGCCGTGATGTACCTCCACCGCTGGCTATGGCTGTGTAGCCTTTGAGGCCAGATTGTTCGAGTTCGAGCGCATTACTCAACCTGCCACTGGTGTTTTTTTCCAACACATTTTGCGCTGTCGATGCTTTGTCGCGTTTGCGAATAGTGACGGTGAGTGAGGCCCTGTTATTAGGTGCAACGGCGGTAATCGCCTTGGGGTTTGCTGTGACGGACCACCCCTCAGGCCGTGAGAAAGTGAAGCCAAGTTTATTGTGGTAGTAGCGCTCTTCACTGCGCAGGCTCTGGGTGCTTTCACCCCATACCAGGCCTTCCATGCGCTTGCGAAATTCTCCCAGTTTAGCGGGGTTTTCTGCATCCTGGTCTAGGTCGCGTGCGGTGCTGATGACTTGCTGTAGGCGGGCATCATTGCGAGGGTGGGTGGCATACAGGCCGTGATAGCCGGATACTTTCTTGCCGGAAGATTTCGCTTTTACTCGCTGGTATTGTTCCTGGTCTTTTAAGACACCGATGACTTCCAGCAAGGCGTCGGTATCGTAGCCCGTTTTGTGCATAGTCTGCGCGCCCAGACTATCAGCTTCCAGTTCGTGGTCCCTACCGTAGCCCCGCACCAGTGCCGTACCTGCCATGGTGGAGGCATCGGCTACGTCTCGGCTTCCGGTTACTACGTAGGCCATGGTGGCCAGCACGCTATTGGTCACGCTGGCGGTTTGCTGGCGTCCGGCGTGATTGGCTGTGACATGGCCAATTTCATGCGAGATCACACCGGCGAGCTCGGCCTCGCTGTCCAGATATGCCATTAATCCTCGGTTGACATAGATATAGCCCCCCGGGGTGGCAAAGGCATTGATGTCAGGGCTGTCGATTACAGTGAAGGTGAATTTTTGATTTTTGCTGCGCGCGTTGGCGGTCAGTGACTGACCTATACGAGTAACGTAATCCTGCAGAGCCTTGTCGTCGTACGCGGCTCCCTGAGACATCATTTTTTCATACATCTCCCGGCCGCTCTCGCTGCCGCTCTCTGTTGGAATGTTGATTCTGGCACCCCCGGCGGTAACGGTACTGCCACAGGCGGCTGTAAGGGTAATACAGGACAAAAGTCCTAATAATTGGACACAGGTAATAAAGTGCTGCTTGATAGTAGCGGTCATCAGTATTTTCCCGACAAAAATTCTAGAAGCTGCGTGCCAATGCCATCACATGCAGTGCCCTGTACCGGAGCGATAATGGGGATAGGCACTATGATTGCTGGCATATAAGACTGACCTGAGGCGCTAGTGCTAATTCGACCCACTTCAACCTTATCGGTAAAGTCCCATATTACTGCTTCATAGTTGGCCTCGTCACCCCAGGTGCCAAAGCCGAAGCAGCCCCCCCCTCCTGGCCCGATGCCACATGCCAGTGAGCCTGATGAGTTGGTGCGCTCTGTGCTGCCGTCAATCCATATCATGTATTCGGTATTGAGTTCGAGCATTTTGTCTGCCACGGGTTTTTGTTGTAGTAGACGGTCAATGTCTCGGGGGTGCATGGGAGCGGTTCGCGGCTCAAACCAGGGGTATAGAGCGTTTAAAAACTCCAGTTCACCGACCACCCGTATACCTTTGTCTTTGGCAGCGATGTGGTCGCCTACGCATTCGATGAACTCAGGCTCAGTGTCGTAGTCACTGGAGTGGCGTCGACCCAGAATAACAATACTGGCATCACCGATACCCTCGGTGGGTTCATTGAATACCATTTCGTCGACGGAGGCGCTGACGCAGCCGCAAAGGATTACAGCTAACGCCGAAAGCAGTAGTGCTGTTTTTGTAAAACTGCGTATTTCGTCGCCGTTCACGGCGTCATTTCCTTCGATCGACTCGACATGCTTGTAAGCCATTCTCTCAGTTCTGGGGTTCGGCTAAAGCTGCGTATAAAGTTTGCACCGCCATCGCGCAGGGCCATTATTGCAGCTTGATTGACTGCGGCGGTATCGCTCTGCAAAAAGACTGTGGGTGTTTTGCCATAGGAAGTCATCATCCACTGTGCGATGGGTTCGCCATCGAGGTCTACGAGTTTGAAGCGGTAGCGCATCCAAATTTCGTAGACTTTCACATGGGTTTGGGTTGGAATGGCATATTGCAGCTCATCTAATTCGGGGATGAGAATTGCGTCTACCCCCTGATTTATAGCACCTGTTCCCGGGGCGGCCTTCAATTCGATAAAATTTTGGAACATGCCTTCTAGCACAACATTCCACATCTCTACCTGGGCATTGCCAGTATGTACTATCCAACTGGAATCCCGAGGTGTTTTCGCTATCTCGGTAAATTCGTGATTGCGAAACTCATCGGGGTACCACACCCCAATATTCAGTGGAAGAGGCGTCATAACGGGCTTGGGGAAGTCCCCCTCAACAATAACTTTATTGGTGCCGCAGGCGCTGAGAAACAGCAAAATGGTTGCACAGGCTGCATACTTTAGCGG
>Ga0308021_10000591_pt1 | contig 16805 bp, 13 predicted proteins | sample Neamet351_FD_201296 | JGI IMG/M metagenome (GOLD analysis project Ga0308021, IMG submission 201296) | Marine microbial communities from water near the shore, Antarctic Ocean - #351 | ecosystem: Environmental > Aquatic > Marine > Unclassified | place: Southern Ocean | collected 2014-10-02
GGATTCCAACGGCAACATACGAAGTCCCTTAATGCCATTCAGTTGATCCATTAAATAATCACGGTTATCACGTAGATACCCATTCATTGCGGCCAACCAATCATCACCATGTGTGAGTGCGGTAAGAGTAGCGGTATAACCGAATGGATTAATTTCGGAAATAATGCCATGCATTTCATCTTTAAAGGCTTGGCGCAGCTCGTCGTTTGCGATTACCGCCCATGAGCAGGCAAGGCCAGCCACATTGAAGGCTTTGCTAGCAGCCCCTAAGACAATAGAATTATTAACGGCATGTGTACTAACATCTAAATAGGGGATATGTTTTTTATCTTCATCTAGGATGATATCGGCATGTATTTCATCAGACACTAAAACTAAGTTATTGGCTTCGCAATAAGCATCAATGCGTTGTAATTCATCCCGGGTGTAAATTGCACCACCGGGGTTTTGCGGATTACAAAATAACATTACTCGGGCATCTTGAGCATTACGTTTTTCTAACGCATCTATGTCGATACGAACCCTGTCTTGGGCATAGGTCATGGCTAAATGATTAGCCTGTTTACCCGATGCCGCAGGGGTGGTGTGGAAATATGGGTAGACCATATCAGGTGTAAATACTTGTTGGTGTTGCTTTGACAAGCTGCGTATTGCAAGGCTTAAACTTGCCACAATTCCGGGTACCCAAACCACCCAGTCCGCCTCTACGTGGCAGCTGTATTTTTTTTGATAATAATCAGCCACGACTTGATTACGCTGTTCATCTGTTCGCGTGTAACCAAATACGCCGTGTTTTACGCGATCTTCTAAGGCTTGTTGAATAACAGGTGCGGCTTTAAAATCGGTGTCTGCAACCCATAAAGGAATGACATCTTGCTGCTTATATTTGTCCCACTTTAAGGAGTTTGTATTGTGACGATCAACAATGGTGTCGAATGAGTAGTTATCGTTGGCTTGCATCGTGTTTGGGTCCTTTTGTGTATTGCCAGACACAGGGTCAAAGGCTATATTAGGCGTTATCATATGGGCTTCAGTTTGGACCATATTTCCCCCTTTATCTATGCCAATAAGGCGTTAATTCGGAGCTTTTTCCATGACAAAAAATGACAGGGTCATTATTTTTGACACCACCTTGCGTGACGGAGAGCAAAGTCCGGGCGCTTCAATGACGCAAGATGAAAAATTACGCATTGCGAAAATGCTTGAAAAAATGCGTGTAGATGTTATTGAAGCTGGCTTTGCCATTGCAAGTCCGGGAGATTTCGCGGGTGTAAAATCTGTAGCAGATAATATTAAAAATAGCACAGTATGCAGCTTAGCTCGCGCACTGGATGGCGACATCGACCGCGCTGGGGAAGCGTTAAAGAATGCTAACTCTGGCCGTATTCATACCTTTATAGCGACCTCGCCAATCCATATGAAGTACAAGTTGCAAATGCAGCCTGAACAAGTTTTGGAACGCGCTGTCTACTCCGTTAAACGCGCACGTAATCTAATGGATGACGTTGAGTTTTCACTTGAAGATGCCAGCCGTACCGAGTTTGATTTTATGTGCCGGATTGTAGAGGCCGCTATAGACGCAGGTGCCCGTACTATCAATATTCCGGACACAGTAGGCTACGCAGTGCCTGAAGAATTTGGTGCTACTATTGCCCGTTTGATGAACGCGGTGCCTAATATAGATAAAGCCATCATTTCGGTACATTGTCATAATGACCTAGGGCTTGCCGTGGCTAATTCTTTGTCCGCGGTGAATAATGGCGCCAGACAGGTTGAATGTACTATTAACGGCCTAGGTGAGCGTGCAGGTAATGCATCGTTAGAAGAAATCGTTATGGCCATTCGTACCCGTCAAGATGCATTACAAGTGACTACAAATATTGATACCAAACACATTGTGCCTACATCTCGGCTTGTATCGGGAGTAACAGGGTTTCCAGTTCAGCCTAACAAAGCCATAGTCGGTGCAAATGCCTTTGCTCACGAATCAGGTATCCACCAAGATGGTGTGCTTAAACATCGTGAAACCTATGAAATAATGACCGCCCAGGATGTAGGTTGGAGCGATAATAAAATGGTTATGGGCAAACACTCAGGACGCGCTGCGTTTCGTGCTCGTTTAGAGGAGCTAGGCACTACCTTTGCTAACGATGCTGAGTTGAATGATGCGTTTAGGCGCTTTAAAGAGCTGGCAGATAAAAAACACGAAATTTTCGACGAAGACTTGCAGGCTTTGGTAAGTGAGTCGGGTATTGAAACTGCAAAAAATACACGATTTAAACTCTCCTCGCTAGAAGTGACTTCACAAATAGGTGAAACACCAGTGGCGCAGGTTAAACTGATGATTGACGGTGTAGAGGCTGACGCTAATGCAGAGGGCAGTGGTCCTGTAGATGCTGTGTTTAAAGCCATTGAACAGTTAGCTAGGTCAAATAGTAGTTTGGAGCTATACAGTGTTAACGCCATTACTAGCGGTACAGATTCACAAGGTGAAGTAACGGTGCGTTTGGAAAAGTCAGGCCGCATGGTGAATGGCTTAGGTGCAGATACAGATATTATTATTGCTTCTGCTAAAGCTTATATCCATGCCTTAAATACCTTGGACAGCGGCACTGAAAAAGCCCATCCACAAGTTTAACAAAGCAGTAGAATAGATTATGGTTATGTTTCCCGTGCTTGATGAAACTCAGCGTCTGCAATATTTGCAGGCACTTGGAGTGACCAGTTGGCTGCCTAAACAGCCGCTGGTTGGTAGTCAGGCAAACGATGTGCTTTGGCAAGAAACAGTGGTACAGGTAAGTAACGGCCCTTCAGGCAATGATCTTTCCTATGTATCATCTGTGCCGCCTTCTGTGTCCTCATTATCGGAGGAGGCTTCAGTATCTTCACCACCTCTTCAAAGTGAGGAGGATAGCAAATATCAAGAAGTTATTGATCCTCAAATTCAAGCTGCAGCCGTAGCGGAAGCCTTAGGCTCGCTCACGGAAAAAATGAGTAGCCAACACCTTTCTAAGTTACCCAAGACTGACCCTAGCTTGTCAGCTGCTGTGATTGTGCGTCCAAGGCCGATGACGAAGCCTCATACAGACAGGCTGGCGCCACTGCACCTAGGGTTATCTTGGTACAGTAACGGAGTATTGGTGGTAAACGACATACCGGTGCAAGAAGGGGCTGCCATGAGTAGCCCTATACAGCGATTGCAAACGGCCATCGTTAATACCCTAAGGCCTGCGTTGGCGGAGACTAGCATGCAAGTAATGCCAGCCGCCGCTATGGAATTTAACTGGCCGTTAGTGCCCGGGCCCCATGGGGACCATTCATTAGTTGGGGCGCAGAGTGGGCTAAAATACAGCCTAATTAAATTGCTAAAAGATAACTCATGTAGCAAGCTCTTGGTCATGGGGCCTGCAGCGATACAACTGCTTAAGCCTGAAATGAGTCTGGGTGAAAGTGGCCATATCGAATTGTCTGAGCTGCGAATTCAGTTGGTGTATAGCCACAGCCTACATCAATTATTAGCAGTACCTAGCCTTAAAGCCGAAACTTGGAAGCACCTGCAGCCTCTTCTTAATGCGCCCAAAGCGGTTTAATTAATGATGTATACCCGTGCTTTAGTTGAGGACGATATTGATCAAATAATGGGCTTGTCCTTAGGTCCGGTTGATTCTGCCTGGTCAAAAAAGGCCTTAGAGGATGTTTTAAAAGGCATCGTAGAAGGCGCTTATTTGGCTAGTGTTGGTTTAGATAAGGAAACGGGCCAGGTGATAGCCTATGCCGTAGCAAGTTATGCTTCTGACCAAGGGGATGTGCAAAACATCCTAGTAGATCGGTCCTTTAGAGGGCGGGGGCTGGGTCGACACTTGTTGCAAGCGTTGATTGATGGCTTAGTGACTCAAGGAGTAGAAACGGTGTTTTTAGAGGTAAGGTCGTCTAATGATGTAGCCGTTAATTTGTATCAATCTATAGGTTTTGTGCAGATACAAAAACGCCGAGATTATTACCCCGGCGTTGATGGTGTGCGCGAAGACGCTTGGGTGTTTAGCCTAGCGTGTCTGTAGCGACTTTATAGTCTGGATCTTCAATAACATTGAGCTCAACCATGTTGCCCGCCTTCGAAAGTAGGCGCTTACAGTCTGCACTAAGGTGGCGAAGATGTAAGGTTTTGCCTGCGCGGGAGTATCGTTCAGCTAACGTATCCACGGCTTCCAAACCAGAGTGATCAGCTACACGCGAGCGCTCAAAATCGATGATTACATCGTTTGGATCTTGGCTAGGGTCAAAGAGTTCTAAGAAGTTTTGTACTGAACCAAAGAAGATTGGGCCACGCAAATAATAGATGCGGCTGCCATCTACGTCTTTATGGGTTACCTGTGTATGTTTTGCATGCTTCCAAGCAAATACAAGAGCTGAACAAATAACGCCCACTACTACTGCGATTGCAAGGTCGGTGACGACCGTTACCCCAGAAACCAAGACTAATACAAAAGCATCCGACTTCGGTATTTTTCCTAAAATACGGAAGCTAGACCATTCAAAGGTACCTACCACCACAATAAACATAACGCCTATTAAGGCAGCCACAGGGATCATCTCAATAAGGGGAGATGCCACTAAGATAAAGGCCAGTAGAAATAGGGCAGCGCTGATTCCGGAAAGGCGACCGCGGCCACCAGAATTGACGTTAATCATGCTTTGCCCAATCATGGCGCAACCACCCATGCCACCGAACAAACCTGTCGCAGTGTTAGCAACCCCTTGGGCCACGCATTCTTTATTACCGCGGCCACGGGTCTCAGTGATTTCGTCAACTAAAGTAAGTGTTAACAAGGATTCTATCAATCCTATGGCGGCTAAAATAATAGCGTAAGGTAAAATAATAATAAGTGTTTCTAAATTATAGGGTACTTGAGGAAGGTGGAAGCTTGGTAGACCGCCTGCAATGGAGGCGATGTCGCCCACAGAACGTGTGTCTAAGTTCATGCCAACTGCCAATAAAGTCACTACCAAAATAGCGGCTAAGGAAGATGGAACAGCGCGAGTGAATTTAGGTAAAAAATGAATGATTGCCATAGTAAGAGCAATTAATCCGATCAACAAATACAGCTGAGTCCCTTCTAGCCACTGTAAGTTCCCGTTATCGTCAATGAACTTAAACTGACTTAATTGTGCCAAAAATATAACGATCGCCAAACCATTAACAAAGCCTAACATCACAGGATGAGGCACCATCCGGATAAATTTTCCTAGTCGTAAAACGCCAGCTACAATTTGTAAGATGCCCATTAATACAACGGTAATAAAGAGGTATTCCACGCCATGGTCGGCTACTAAAGCCACCATAACTACTGCCAAGGCACCTGTAGCACCAGAAATCATTCCAGGCCGACCGCCAATAACGGCGGTGATTAAACCCACCATAAAGGCAGCATATAAACCTACTAGAGGATCTACGCCTGCTACAAAAGCAAATGCAACAGCTTCAGGTACTAATGCTAAAGCGACCGTAAGGCCAGAGAGTATGTCATTTTTTGCATTAGCCGGAGCACGGCTTGCGAGATCGAACATAGTATTTCCTAATAATAGGGAGGCTGTAAAAACGGGCGTATTATACGTAAATTAACAATTTTTCTCAATGATTTGATAGAGAATTGGTTATTATCCAACCAGTTTCTCAGTCTTTTATATTGAGGAAAAGGCGGTAATCAGCGACAATAGGCGCTATTCTAGGTACACCCAGATGTGCCACCCTATATTCCTATAGATTGTATCCATTATGTCCAACTTGATTGCAGAAGAAGTGGCAACGCGAAGAACCTTTGCCATTATCTCTCACCCCGATGCAGGTAAAACTACCATCACCGAAAAGCTATTGTTATTCGGACAAGCCATTCAAACAGCAGGGTCGGTAAAGGGAAAGAAGGGCGATAAAAAGGCCACATCAGATTGGATGGCTATGGAGCAGCAACGCGGCATCTCCGTGACTTCTTCGGTGATGCAGTTTCCTTATAAAGACCGCACGGTTAACCTTTTGGATACGCCAGGGCACGAAGACTTTTCTGAAGACACCTATCGCACTTTGACGGCAGTCGATTCGGTATTAATGGTGATTGATGGCGCTAAAGGTGTGGAAGATCGAACCGTTAAGCTTATGGAAGTTTGTCGCTTACGAGACACTCCTATTTTTACCTTCGTTAACAAAATGGACCGTGAAGTACGTGAACAAATAGAAGTTTTAGATGAAGTAGAAGATGTACTTAACATCGCCTGCGCGCCTATTACCTGGCCTATCAGTATGGGTAAGCGTTTTAAAGGTGTCTACAATCTCTACACGGACACCCTTCACATATTTACCTCGGGCCAAGGCCACACGATTCCTGATGATATTCAAATTAAAGGATTGGAGTCTGATGAGGCCACAGAAATACTGGGCGAATTATTGGACGAGTTGAAAGAAGAAATTGAATTAGTACGTGGTGCAAGTCATAAATTTGATATGAAGTTGTTCCTAGAGGGCAAACTGACACCAGTTTTCTTTGGCACGGCCTTATCTAATTTTGGCATACGTGAAATGCTAGATTACTTTGTTGAGTGGGCCCCAGCTCCAAAGTCTCGAGATGCGGGTGAGCGTGTGGTTCAATCAGTGGAGCCTAAATTCACTGGGTTTGTATTTAAAATACAGGCTAATATGGACCCTAAACACCGAGACCGTATTGCCTTCATGCGGATTTGTTCTGGTAGCTATGAACGCGGCATGAAAATGCGCCATGTACGTATAGGAAAAGACGTAAAAGTTGCTGATGCAGTGACTTTTATGGCCGGTGAGCGTTCCAACGTTGAGCAAGCATGGCCTGGTGACATTATTGGTTTACACAATCATGGCACTATTCAGATTGGTGACACCTTTACTGCTGGCGAGAATCTCAAGTTTGCAGGTATCCCTCACTTTGCCCCTGAGTTGTTTCGTCGAGTGCGTCTTAAAGACCCGTTGAAGATGAAACAGTTGAAAAAAGGTTTGCAGCAGCTATCAGAAGAAGGTTCAACGCAGTTGTTTATGCCAGGTAAAAACAATGATCTGATTGTTGGCGCAGTAGGTGTGTTGCAGTTTGAAGTAGTTGCTTACCGTCTACAGGATGAGTACAAAGTTGAATGTATCTATGAGCCTATTAGTGTAAACACTGCCCGTTGGGTTGAGTGTGATGATGCTAAAATGCTTGAAGAGTTTAAGCGTAAGGCGGCGGAAAACTTGGCTATCGATGGTGGGGGGCACTTAACCTACTTGGCGCCTTCCAGAGTGAACCTAAGTTTAACGGAAGAGCGCTGGCCCGACATTCGTTTCCGCGCTACGCGGGAACACTAGACCAGTTTCACTAACACCTGTTCCATGAGGGGGGGTTTAATGCATCAGCTGATAGACAGTCACTGTCATTGGGATCACCCTCGTTTACAAAATCTTCAACCCCGCTTATGGCAGTCTTGCCTTACCCAAGGGGTGGGGCAGCTAGTGGTTCCTGCAACCCATCAAGCCTCTTTTTCCCGGCAAATATCCCTTTGTGAACAGCACCCATGTTGGCATCTGGCCCTAGGCCTTCATCCTTATTATAGTGACAGGCACACTCAGCAGCACCTTGAAGATTTGGCTGACGCCATTGATCGCCACGCCCCCGTTGCTGTGGGTGAAATTGGACTCGATTTTGCGTTAGATACAGAGTTAGAGGGGTTTTCCATTACTCGTCAAGAGCGTTGGTTTGTAGCACAGGTCAACCTAGCCCAACAAGCCAAGCTGCCACTGATTGTGCACAGCAGAATGGCCAACGATCGTTTAGGCCAGCTGTTAAGGCAATTGAAATTCGACCAAGGCGGCATTGTGCATGGGTTTAGCGGGAGCTTGCAGCAAGCTGAAAAGTTTACCCAGTTAGGATTTAAAATAGGCTTTGGTGGCACCTTAACCTATGACAGGGCACAGGCGATGAGACGTTTAGCGCAATCATTGCCGCTCACAGATATCGTACTAGAAACTGACGCACCTGATATGCCAATGGCAGGCCAAGAGAAAGGTGAGCCTAATCGACCGGACATGCTGCCAAAAGTGTTGGCTGTTTTGGCAGGGCTGCGGATGGAACCCTTATCTGAGATTGCCTTTCAAACCGTTGCTAATACCTTAAACGTTCTTAGGCTCAAATAGCGACCGTAAAATGGTTTAAATGCGTATTACGTATGCCAGTGTTAGCACATGTCTTCAAATGGATTGCCAACGGATAAATTAACAGATTTTGCATAGCCTGGGATAATAATTTCGTTGCGATTTATGAGTAGATCTTCGCCAGTTAAAACGTTGTGGCCAAATTTATACGTTGGCTTAGATAGGCCTCGCATGCTTTGTAAATCGTAATCGGCTGAAACTTCGATATGTGCTTCTTGGGCTAGGCGCATGTGTTGCATCGCTTTAGCACCATGCTTTTTAAGCATGAGCTGATTGGCCACATGAGGTCCCATTAGTACTGCACTGGCATTGTTACCACCAAAGCCCTTGGAATTCAGTAACACGGTATCAATGCCTTCTATGCCCACTTCATGGTGAGCGGCTTGAATAGTGAGATGGCTGTCGTGAACATCGCTTGCAACGTGATCTATAGTGGCAATTCCTGGCAGAATCCCATAGCGCCATACGCCTAAAGAAACAACAAGCTGATCACCTCCTGCTGTGCCTTGGGAATGGCCAAGGTAAGCTTTAACTGCAGCTACTTTCCAGCGATTTACGCCAAATGCCTTAGCAGTTTCATTGATGACGTGGGATTCGGTTATACGATTCTGCGGTGTACTTGTACCATGTGCTTGTACGCAAGAGCGCTGGCGTAACGACTCCGTGCCGAGCATGCTTTCTGTAAGAGCTGCTGCTTTGGCTAGGGTAATGTAATTACCAATTCCCGGTGCTGATATAGACTTCTTATGGCCATCGGCGTTAACGAAAACGCCGGGTACTGCACCATGAATTTGCGCCCCAAGTTTGAGGGCGAGATCATCGCTGGTGAGCACAATCCATTGGGAGGCTTCGCCCATGGTAAAGCCACAGTTGCTAGAGAAGGGGCGAGAAGTCCGGCGTAGGTCGGGTTCAGCGCTGGAATCCAAGGCGCACACTTCATGATCTTCGGCTAAAGCACCCATGGTGCGGAAACCTTCCATAACTTCAGGGGTAATAGGTGCATCACTGCCACCGACGATGACTAGATCTCGGCGGCCACTTTTAATGTCTTCAACCGCATTACGTAGATTGTATAGAAACGTAGCACATGCGCCTAAGGCAGAACCCACAGCGCCAACACTACCTAATAAGTAGGCATTAACAAAATCTGCGGGCATTTGGCCATACCCTAACGGCATTTGTTTTGAGGTGATGCGCTTGCCAGTGCTTGGGTTTTTTAGCAAGCCGCCAAAACCTGCTTCATCTAACTGGCCAATTGAGTTACTGGCGTAAACGGCGATACGGTCTGGTGCGACATGGTCTTGCATTGTTTGCCATGCAATACCTGTGGAGCTCAGGGCATCAGAGGCGCCAAACACAGTCATTTGTAAATTGCGTGGATGGTTTCGAGACTGGTACAAAGAGCCAGGGTCAAACCCGTCAGGCAGTTGACCGGCTGCACTCACTGGTGCGCGTCTGGTGTCTGGTAGAATGGCTGAGAAGGCGCCACTAATAGCCACTTCTACCGTGTCACCGTCAACCGTGCTTACTTGCCAATTGTCAGGCAGCGTAGTGGGCAAGTGGCGCCTGCGCATGCGTATGCAGGTACAGTCACCAGATGCAGGTTTAATTTCGGCGGCTTTGTTTAATACTAGCTGGTGAATGTCGTATGCTTCGGGACGTATAGGACGTATCAGAGTAGCGTCTTTTAATGCTTCGCCCAGCTGTTCGGACAGTTGAGCCTGGGTTAGCCCTTTCCCCTGTTCTTGTCCTGGGCCAGCTATGTAGTATAGGCCATTGTTGAAGGTGGCCTTGTTGGTCAGCGTGGCTAGGTCTGTCATTGTATCTAGCCGGCTTTGTGTATCTAAGTGATCCGCGATAAGACGCCGATAACCGTGGTGGGATGAGGTTCGACCAGCGGCATTTATTCCGCCAAAACCAATAATGACTGGTAGATTCGACAACTAACAATTCCCCAAAATGAATGATATGAACACGTTGGTGACCATTCTAGCAGAGTGGCGGCTAAACTCTAGGAATAGTGTCGAATAGTGTCGAAATCTAGTGTATTCGATGTACTTCCAAGTGTAAGTGGATCACTTTCTTACCTAATAAGTGAAGCTCTCCTTGGGTTCTTTGCTCTCCGTCACTGCTAAATTCAAAAGTAAATTGCCGTAATGGCGATATGTGGCCCTTATGATCGCGTTTTAGGCGGGTTTTTTTAAGGGCTACAGTGTCATCAAGTAACTGGAGGTCTTGTTGCTCGCATTGGTATTTAGCGGCTGAGCGCGCACGATCCTTAGCAGCACTCGTGTCCCACCAGTAAATTAAGCCTAAAACTAAAGGTAATAAAAGCCACTCTAAACTCATTTCCCACCTGCCTTTTTTACAGAAGGCCAACCCCGGCTGGCCAGTAAAGTCATTAGTATATCGCGTTGATCACCTTGTAATTCAAGGGTGTGTCCCTTCACAGAGCCACCGGAGCTGATTTTTTGTTTAAGTTCTTTAAGTAATTTCTTTAATTCTGCCTCAGCCAGAGGTATCCCAGTAATGGTAGTAACACCTTTACCTTTGCGACCTTTGGTTTCCAGCCTAATGCGCACGTTACCGTCACCCACCGAGCTCTCATTGGCACATTGGCACTGTGCATGGCCACAATCAGGGCAAAGCCGGCCTTGGTCGGTGGAATAAACAAGTCTCGACATGTTAGGTATTCTCTGGAGTGGTGATGCCGTGAATAGGGTCTTCAGTAGCCTTTTTTGGGCGGACAAGTTGCACTAACTCACTGCAGGGGTGCTGATTACTATTTCCCCACCAAGTTTTTTGCCATGGTTCTAGTGCATTACTTCTAATCATAGACCTAATGTCATCAATGTAGTCGACACCCCGAGAGGAGTAGCTTATCAATCCTGCAGACAAGGCTCGTGCTGTGACCGTTTGGCCATTGTTAATTAGGCATTCTCGAATACGGCGCAAACCAATATAACTAGCATGGGAATTTAAGTTGCGAATATACGCATCCACTGATTCTTGTGGATTTTTAAATTTGCGCACTTCGTACTTAGCGCCCTCTGGCCGACCGCTTGGTACCAAACCACAGCCCGTGCTAAAACACCATTGACCGAATAGATTGTTGCCCTGAGTTGCGAAGCGAGAGGTGCCCCAGGCGCTTTCATTGGCTGCTTGAGCTAACACCAAGGCCGCCGGTACGGTGTCAATTTTACGTAATAGTAAGTCGATTTGTTCTGCAGGTACTTTAGTTTTAATTTTATGGCTTTTTGACAAACGATTTAGGCGCTGTAGCTGCTGTTTGGTGAGTCGTTGAGCCTGCTGCATACGTTGAATTTCTGCACGGATCTGCACAACCTTGTCATTTGATGCCTTAGCTAAAATTCCTAAGTAATTGAAAAAAAGCAACTTTTTTGTTTTAACATCAAGAATGGACGAGAAGTCAGGCAAGGGCTGTACTTTTGGGCGTAAGCTAGATTCAATCGCATGACTGATTATAGTTGCCACATTGGCGCTAGAAACCGCCCGAGGTGCAGTGTCTGGCTTGGATATTATCTGGCCCTTAACACTAGTGGAATCCTCGGGTGTTTTGGCAGCAGTCTTGTCTTTGGCGCTCTTAGGTGGGCTGGGTATGCTTAAGGTTTCTAATCGGTCAGCCTGAGTTCCATAGAAAGCAGGTTTCTCTGCATTTTTAAGTAAAAATGCAACAATAAATAATACAACCAAACTCGTTAATCCGGCGTTCTTGCGCAAAAATGCGAGGATATTCATAGGCAGCAGGAATCTCCTAGGGATGAAAAAGCTTGGCTGTGGGGATATCCTCTTCCCGTAGTTGAGCTATTAAGCGAGCATTTTCCTGCTGCAATTGTGTTATTTCCAAGGTGGTGACCAAGCTTTCGCTTATCAAGAGCGTTACCTTCTCTTTAAGTGCTTGCATGAGCAGTGAAGTGCCGGTAGATGTTGATAAGGCCCTCATTACACTATACCTTGGCCATTTTTTTGGCTTTTTCGTTGGCAGAAAAAGCTGCCATTTGTGCATCAGTTGCCGGCAACTGATGATTGTCTTTCCATTCGCCATAAGGCATGCAATAGACATGCTCACGGGCTTGATCATAATCCATGGCAACGCCCTGGTCCTCGGCTGCAGCCATAAGCCACTTGCTCATACAGTTTCGACAAAAACCTGCCAATATCATTAGGTCGATATTCTGCACATCCTTGCGCTTATCTAGATGTTTAACCAAGCTGCGAAAGGCTGCTGCTTCAAGTTCTGTTTGTGTTTGTTGGTCCATATCTCTCTCGTAAAGGCCAAAATAAGCAACCGCCATAATATAGCTTTACCTGCCCTAGCGCTAGGCAAGGTTTAGTCAGGAGTATCGTTACGCTTGATCTCTGCTTTATTATAGGTAAAATGCTGGTTATATATACAGTTGTTTATAAGGCGCTAGATAGGTGGATCGAAAGATAATACATTGCGATTGTGACTGTTTCTACGCCGCTGTGGAAATGCGAGATGTGCCAAGTTATCGCGACCGGCCGATTGCTATTGGTGGGGCTGCGAATACTAGAGGAGTTATAGCCACGTGCAATTATCCCGCACGTAAATTTGGAATTCATTCGGCTATGCCTTCTTGCCAAGCATTGCGTGCCTGTCCAGAGTTATTGATATTGCCCGGACGTATGGCATTGTATCGAGCTGTGTCACAGCAAATTATGGCTATTTTCCGGAGATATTCGTACACAATAGAGCCTTTGTCATTAGACGAGGCCTTTATAGACGTAAGTGAATCTACCTTATTTGATGGCAGTGCAACCCGTATTGCTCAACAGATTCGGGCCGAAGTTGAAGCGGAAGTAGGTATTACAATTTCTGCAGGAGTGGCACCTAACAAGTTTATTGCAAAGGTCGCAAGCGACTGGCGCAAACCTAACGGCTTATTCGTGGTGAAGCCCGACGAGCTCGATGGATTTAGCGCTCAATTACCGGTTAAAAAAATACCCGGTATCGGTCCAGTCAGTGCTGCCAAGTTAGCCGCACAAGGTATCCATACTTGCGCCGATCTACGGCCGTTTAGTGCGTTGGAATTGGAGAAAAAATTTGGCCGTAAGGGGCAAGTTTTAGCCTTACGACGCTTTGGTGAGGACAATAGTCCCGTACAAACCAGCCGTGTACGTAAATCTGTATCCGTAGAGAATACCTACGCTCAAGACTTAACTAGCGTAGATGACTGTAGTAATGCCTTACTTCCCCTGTATGACCAGCTTATAGAGCGTTGGAAAAAGCTCTCGGGGCATTATGCAGTTGCAGGCTTGGTGCTGAAGCTGAAGTTTGCAGATTTTTCTCAGTTAACTCGAGAGCAAGCCAGTAGAGACATTGACTTAGACTTTTTTAAGGCATTGTTGCGGGTGGCTTTTGAGGGTGGCGAACCTCAACAACAAGCCCAAGGCGTGCGTCTATTAGGATTAGGGCTAAAACTAAAAGCCCCAATCCCGCAACAGCAGCTACGTTTGTTTTAAACCTATTTCAGGTTAAATGCTGCGCTTTTTTCCCGTAACAATAGCCGTTAAGTTTTCTAACATTAACACCATGGAAGGCACGACGAAGAGGATCAATAAGGTGCCAAGCGCCAAACCAAAGACAATTGAAATAGCCATTGGAATAAGGAATTGTGCCTGTAGCGATTCCTCGAACAATATGGGTGTTAGCCCGGCGATGGTGGTCATCGAAGTTAATAGCACCGCCCGTAAACGTTGGCAGGCAGCTTCTACTATGGCTTCTTTAGGGTCCATGCCTTTTTCACGGAATTCCTTATAGAAAGACAGTAATACAATGCTGTTATTAATGACGATGCCTGACAAGCCAAACAAGCCAAATAATGACAGAATAGTAAGGTCTCTATCCATAACAAGGTGGCCTAAAACAGCTCCGGTTAAACCAAAAGGTATAGTAAACATTACCGCAATAGGCCATGTGTAAGACGCAAATACCCATGCTAAAACAATGTAAATAAGCACAAGCGCTAAGGCTAAGCCCGTTATCATTTCGCCTAAGGTCTCTTCTTCATCAGCTTTAGTTCCACCAAAACTGATTTGTACGCCATATTGCCGTTCAAGGTTCGGAATGGTGTCGTTCTTTAAGGCCTCAATCACAACGTTGGCGTTGGTTATTGCTACATCCACATCTGCTTGCACGGTCACCATTAGCTGACCGTTTTCACTACGGAACTTATCTATACCTCGGCGAGAACTAAACTCTACTAATTCTAACAAGGGCACGGTGCTTCCCGAGGGTAGAATAATGGGTAGGGCGTACAAAGTAGACAGGTTATTGCGATCTTGGTCTTTCAACATAAGGCGGACGTCAATTTCGTCTGCACCAAGGTAAAAACTTTGCACGGTTACACCATCAAAGGCATACCTTAGTTGGCGACCGATATCGGTACTTGTCAGCCCTAAGGTGGTCGCCTCTGGGGTTAAGCTAAAGATTAGCTGTTCCATACCGTAAGGAAGGTTGTCGTCTATATTCTGTACGCCGGTAAAGGTCTTTAGTGAGGTCTGCAGCTGGAGGGCTACTTCTTTCATTACGCTGGCGCTAGCACCAGTGATGTTGGCTTCAATCGGTTTACCTGGAGGGCCGGCTTCAGGTTGATCGATGATGATTTTTTCTAATCCAGGTGCTCGGGGGATTTTCTTATTCCAGGTGTCTATAAATTCAGCGTTAGAGACGGATCTTAAATGTGTACTATCTAGCTCTACCCGTAATAATGCAATTTGGTCACGGCTAGAAATACCGTCCTTAGACAGCATGTGAGTGCCAAAATAGGAAGCTCGTTCGCGAATCAACTTGCCTCCAAGCTCAGCTTCAGTTTCTAGCAAAGCGTCTTCTACTTTAACGAGGTAAGCGGCTACTTCACTGGCCGGTGTGCCACTACTGAACTGCACGTTGGCGCGTAAATTGTCTCCATCTACACTTGGGAAAAAGGCAAATTGAAGTCGCCCGCCAGCTAACAGGCCCACGGCCAATATTAATGCAGTGATCGCCAGGCTGAAAGTGACTAAGCGAAAATCAATAGCAAAGCTCACTGCAGGCCGGAAGAGGTTGTTTTTAAAGTTTTCAAAACCTTGGTCAAAGGAGGTGCGCCAGCGCGAAGGTTTTTTCTTCTCGCGGTTCTTAAGGGCATGGTGCAAATGGCCCGGTAAGATTAAAAAGCACTCAACTAAAGAGACTAAAATGACACAAATTACCACAATAGGGATATCAGATAGGATGCTGCCTATGGGTCCACCAATCAATAATAACGGTAAAAAGGCCGCTATAGTTGTTAACGAAGAAGCCGCAACAGGCCCCATCATCCGCTGAGCACCGCCTAGTGCCGCTTGTAATGCAGGTTCTCCTTGCTGAGAGTGAGCAAGGGTGTCTTCACCCACCACTATGGCATCATCTACAATGATACCCAGGGCCATGATCATTCCAAAAAGGCTGAGCATGTTGATAGAGCCGCCGATATAGTACATTACACCCCAAGTTGCTAGAAGGGAGGCTGGAATGCCCATGGCGACCCAAAATGCCACTCGGGAATTGAGGAAAAGAAATAACAATCCCACCACGAAAATCAAACCTGTGGCGCCGTTGTTAATTAACAAGGTAATACGGGCCTTCAATATAAGCCAGGCTTCATCATACACCACGATATCCACGCCCTGAGGGAAGCGATCTCGTGCGTCTAAGACCCACGCGTTCATAATGTCTGCGGTTTTAATGGTATCGTCATTTTTACTGCGCATGATGGCTAGTTGTATAGCGGGTTTGCCGTGATAACTAATGCTGCTTTGATCTTCCCTAGGACGAAGGCTTATATCAGCTACGTCACCTAAGCGAAGTAGCTGGGCATTGTCTCCGGTTAATAGGGGAAGCTGTTCAAAGCTGTGTACGTCTGACACTTTTCCGATAGCGCGTAATTGTTTTGAACCATCGCTACGGCCCGCAGTGCCAGCCATTACGTCTTGGCTTTGGTTGTTTATAAGCCCTGCTATATTCTGTAGAGACAAACCTAACTCGTGTAAGGTGCCAGTATCGACTTGAATGGCAATTTCTCGATTTGGTAATCCGGTGAAATTGATCTTGCTGATACCTTTAGCTAGCAATTCCCGTTCCGCTTGGCGGGCTAAACTTGTGAGGTCGTCCACAGGTCCGTCTGTTGTAATCATTAGATTGCCAACGTTTTCATACATAACAAACTGTTCAACGGTGGGCTCTTCAGAATCAGCAGGCATGTTGCCTACAGCGTCCACGCGCTGTTTGATGGCATTAGTGGTTTCTGTAAAATCGGCGCCGCTGTCTACGTCTAGCCAGATAGTCACACCACCACGGTAAGTGCTGGAATTCACCTTGCTTACATTGGCAACGCTCTTAAGTTCTTGCTCAATAGGGATGGTGATGCTGCTTTGAACATCTTCTGCAGAAGCGCCAGGCCAAGCAATGTTAACCATCACAACGTCTACGGCGAAATCTGGAAAAAACTGCGTGTTAAGCTGTTTTAAGCCATAAGCACCAGATAAAAATAACAATAACATCAATAAGTTAGGAGCTACTTTATGATTGGCAAAAAGGCGAATA
>Ga0308021_10000606_pt1 | contig 16582 bp, 7 predicted proteins | sample Neamet351_FD_201296 | JGI IMG/M metagenome (GOLD analysis project Ga0308021, IMG submission 201296) | Marine microbial communities from water near the shore, Antarctic Ocean - #351 | ecosystem: Environmental > Aquatic > Marine > Unclassified | place: Southern Ocean | collected 2014-10-02
TCAAGGTGCCCAAGCGTGTCATGATCGTCGATGAATTGCCGCGCAATACCATGGGGAAGGTGCAAAAGAATGTGCTTCGGGAACGTTTCAACGACTGTTGTAAAAGTTGAACTAGTGGAGGCTCACTCTCTCAAGCCAGATAAAGCCCCAGCATTGAGTCTCTATCGGACATCTGTTTAGTCAACAGATTGTCCACTTATGTCAATTTAATTGCGGGTGAGCCGCGTAGTATGGTAAGACTGGTAGCCAACGGCAGTTGCCACTTAATTCTAATAAGTCGTCATCTCAGGAGAAATACTATGATGAGCCCCACCTCACCATCACGTTTTAAACGCAACGCTATAACAGCGGCAGTACTCTTGGCTTCTCTTGGAGCCGTAGGACAAACGCTGGCACAAACCCAGATTGAAGAGGTTGTCGTTACTGCTCAGAAACGCGCTCAGGGCGCCAACGATGTGGGTATGACAGTGAATGCTTTTACTGGCGATACACTACAGAAACTGGGTGTTGCTACCGCGGAAGACCTGGCTCTTTTTACACCAGGCTTAACTATTAACGACACTGCTGCAACCGGTGTGCCGCTTTACTCAATCCGCGGCGTTGGTTTTCAGGATTATTCAACCGGTGCATCCTCTACAGTAGGCTTGTACTTTGACGAAGTGGCTATGCCGTATACGGTAATGAGCCGCGGCGCGGTATTCGACATTGCCAGGGTAGAAGTTCTCAAGGGACCTCAGGGCGATCTTTACGGGCGCAACACCACGGGCGGCCAGATAAACTTCATAAGCAATAAGCCCACTGAAGAGTTTGAGGCGGGCATTAGACTGGGTTATGGCTCGTACAGTGTATTTGACGCAGAGGGTTTTATCAGCGGCAGCCTGACTGACACAGTTCAGGGGCGCTTGGCCTTTAAAACCACACAGTCGAACGAGGGATGGCAGGAAAGCCTTACTCGCAATGATGACCTGGGCGAAAAAGATACGGTGTCCCTACGCGGTATGATTAATTTTGATTTTACCGATGATGTCTCACTGTTATTGCGCGTACACAATGTCCAAGATAACTCGGATAATAAGGCACAAACTGCTTACAACGGCCTACTTAGCGGGCAGGGTAGTGTGTCGAACGCACATTTACCGCTTCAGGATTATACCGACGAACGTGGCGCCAATGCGATAAACACCCTGACCTCCACTCCACCTTGGTTTTCAACCGGCGATAATGAAGCCGCAGATTGGTCCAACAGCTATACCAACGAGATAACCGGAGAGAGTTTTAACCTGAGGCCCGCCAGAGACAACGAGTTAAAAGGCATGTCAGCTCATCTGGATTGGGACTTCGGTAGTTTTTCCCTGACTTCAATAACGGCCTACGATGAATTTGAACGGAGAGAGGCCAATGACTGGGATGGGGGTGCTTTTAACGACTCAAGTAACATCAACACGACAGAGTTGGAATCCTTTTCTCAGGAATTAAGAATCAGCGGCCAATCAGACAACCTGCTGTGGATAGCCGGCTTATATTATTCTTCCGATGAAATGGATGAGTTTTACAAATATTTCATGCCAGATTCACGTTTTGGTAATGGTTCAACGGCCTTCGGCTTGGGTCCGTTTATTTTGGCTCCCATCTTACAGTTGGATACCAAATACAGCCAGGAAACAGAATCCAAGGCCATTTTTGGTCATATAGAATATAGTTTTGCTGAAGATTTCCGTTTGACTGTGGGTGCAAGATATACCGAAGAAGAGAGAGATTGGGAAGGCTGTACGTTCTCGGCATCAGATAATTCTCTGGGAAATTTCCTCAACACTCTGTTTGGTGCATCTCTACAAGCGGGTGATTGTGGCACGATTGATGACGACCCAGATTCACCCACCTATATCTTCGCTATGCTCGACGCGGGTACACCTAACGATGCGTTTCATGTTTACAAAGATTCCATCGACACACAGAAATGGATAGGTAAGGTCGGTCTTGATTACGCGGTCAACGATGATGTCTTGCTGTATGCAAGCTGGTCGCGCGGGTTTAAATCAGGCGGTTTTAACGGTGCAAACTCCAACACTACATTGCAACTACAGCCCTATGAAGAAGAGGAGTTGGATTCCTATGAAGTGGGTGCCAAGTCCACCTTGCTGGACGGCAGTATGCAGTTAAATGCCTCTGTATTTTATTATGACTATACCAACAAGCAGGAGCAAAACCCTGCAATCACCTTTGTCGGAGCGATTTCTGGTTTGAGTAATGTTCCGGAATCTGAGATTTACGGTGCTGAAATTGACCTGCAGTGGATGCCGCTCGATGGCCTGATGGTGAATTTTGGTGCAGCTTACCTCGATACCGAAATTACAAAATGGCAAGCGACGGACCCAACAGCGAGTGACTGGCCTACTGTGGTTACTTACGACGCCTCGGGCTTGGAGCTAGCACAGTCACCTAAATGGTCTGTGAATGGCCTAGTCAACTATCAATGGTCTGTGAGCGACTCTCTGTTCATGGAGGTTGGCGGTGATTTCAACTACAAGGACAGCACAACGGGTGGCACAGCGCCGGAAGACGCAACAGAGGATTACACAGTCTTCAATGCTCGACTGACCATTGGTGATCAGGGTGGGCAGTGGGATGCACAACTCTGGGCTAGAAATCTGACTGACGAGTACTACTACCCCTCCGCATTCCGAGGCGGTAATGGTCCCTTTGTACGCAGTGTTGGTATGCCGCGTACCTACGGAGTCTCTGTAGGCTATAACTTTTAAGTAAGGCCCATAATTGTTCGGTATTTACTTTGTGTGTTAGGCCCTTAATAAGGGCCTTTTTTTTGAGTGATATAAGTATGAAAAGTGCACTTATTAGCAGTATTAATTTGTTCAGGTTTACTGGCGTAACTCTGGTTCTAATAGTCGCTGCTTTCAATGCTACTAGCACAGGGGCAACACAAGCGGTCAGTACTAATAGCCTGGCAGAAACTGTTTTCATTAACGGACGCATCTATACTTTGAATTCCGCCGCTCCATGGGTAGATGCAATAGCGGTTACAAAGGGTAAATACATCTACGCAGGTAGCGTTGAAGGGGTTCAATCATTTATCGGTAAGAACACTGTCCAGGTGGAGTTAGGCGGGAAAATGCTTATGCCTGGAGTGAATGATGGACACTCCCATCCCTGGCAGGGTGGGCTAACGACTTTGTATAAGTGTAATTTTCCGTTCACAGCGACGCCGAATGAGGTTGCGGCGCAGTTGCGTAAATGCATTGCAGCCAGCCCAGATCAGGCATGGTTAATAGGCGGGCAATGGACCAGTGATTTTTTTAACAAGTTCGATATTCCTTCACCGAAGAAGTGGTTGGACGCTATATCAACTGACCGCGCTATTTATCTCAGTGACGATGCGACACATAATGCCTGGGTTAACAGCAAAACGCTGGCATTAGCCGGGATCGATCGCAACACATCAAACCCACAGGGTGGAACCTATGTGCGCGATGAGCACGGGGAACTCAACGGTCTGGTCTATGAGCAAGCACGTGAAAAAATTAAAGCCTTAATACCCAACTGGACTGAACCTCAATATCGAGCCGCAATTATTGAAGCGGGGCATCAAGCCAACCGCTTTGGTCTCACCGGAGTCACCGAGGCTAGAGCCGATGCAACGGTATTGGGCGTGTACCAAAAACTCGACTTGGAAGAGGGGTTAACCGTTCACCTGGTAGCCGCCCACCAAACCCCACGGGAATACAGAGCTTATCCTTTAGACATAGAGGTGTTTGTAGCCGCGCGGGAAAAGTTTAAGTCGCCACATCTGCATACCAGTTTCGTTAAAGTGTTTTTGGACGGAGTTCCCACCGCGTCCCGCACCGCGTACATGTTAGAAGATTATCTGGCTGTTGAAGGAGCACAACCTATCAATGGCGTTCTAAACGTGGCACCCGAAGCCTTGGCTGCGGATTTGATTGCACTGGATAAGGCGGGTTTTACGCTGAAAATTCACACGGCGGGAGATGGTTCTGTGCGGGTTGCCCTGGACGCTATCGAGGCAGCGCGTAACGCCAATGGTAATAGCGGGCTGCAGCATCAGTTGGCCCACGCCGGGTTTATAGACCCAAAAGATATTTCCCGTTTTGCCCAGTTGAACGCCACCGCTGATTTGTCACCTTACATCTGGTACCCCTCACCCATCATCGATTCGATTGTGGGCGCTATCGGGGAACGTGGAAGACATTATTTTCCGGTGAAGGCACTACTGGATTCCGGCGCGCCGGTATTAATGGGTTCCGACTGGCCGTCAGCGGCAAAAAACTTAAGCCCCTGGCATGCTATTGAGGCACTGGTGACACGAAAAAATCCTTTCAGCAGTGGTGAACAAATGCTTTGGCCCGAGCAAGCCATAACCCTGCAGCAGGCGCTTAAAATAGCCACATTGGACGGTGCAAAAGCGTTGCGACTGCAACAGCTGACAGGTTCTATAGAAGTGGGTAAGTCTGCAGATTTTATTATTCTAAACCATAATCTTTTCGATATTCCAAGTTCCTCCATCAGTGACACCGAGGTTGAACAAACCTGGTTTGAAGGTGTGCTTGTCTATTCAAAAAAATAGACCCTATACCCGATTCCGATAATAGAGGTGAATTACATGAACGCAAGTAACAAAAAAACCGGGTTTGTCTGCCACGAGTTATACATGTGGCATAACACGGGTAATTACGCTGGGATTATGCCTTATGGCAACCCGGTGCAACCCGACACCCATGCGGAAAACCCGGAGACAAAGCGTAGATTTCGTAATCTGCTTGAAGTTGCCGGTTTAACGGCGCAACTCGAACTTATCGCCCCTAGGGAGGCCAGCGAAGAAGAGATACTTCGTTTCCATACCCTAGAGTATCTTGAGAAACTAAAAACATTGAGCGCAGGAATCGGGGGTGATGCGGGAGTGTTTACACCTATGGGCAGCGGCAGTTATGACATTGCACTGCTATCAGCGGGCGGGGTTCTGGCGGCGCTTGAATCGGTTATGGACGGTCGTGTCAACAATGCCTACGCGCTAGTGCGCCCGCCAGGGCATCACGCATTGGCTGATGAGGGCATGGGTTTTTGCTTATTCGGCAATGCCGCAATTGCGGGCTTTCATGCGTTTGAACACTACGGGCTAGAGCGAGTGGCCTATGTAGATTGGGATGTTCATCACGGCAATGGTACGCAGAGCGCTTTTTACGACGACCCTCGTGCACTAACAATATCTGTTCATCAGGATAACTGTTTTCCACCGGATTCGGGCCATCGTCATGATAACGGAGTGGGTGAAGGTGAGGGATACAACATCAATATTCCCCTGCCACCGGGGTCTGGTGTCGCAGCCTATGAGGAGACCTTTGATCGGGTGGTGCTACCGGCGCTACATAAGTTCAAACCACAGCTGATAATCGTTCCTTGCGGCTTTGATGCGGGTGCCTACGACCCATTGGGGCGTATGCAGGTGCACAGCGATTGTTATCGCAGTCTTACAGGAAAGATAATGGCTGCCGCTTCACAATTGTGTGAGGGCAAAGTCGTCATGACCCATGAGGGCGGCTACAACACCTGGACGGCGCCGTTCTACGGACTGGCAGTTATGGAAGAGCTGAGCGGTATAAGAACGGCGACCGATGATCCCTTCCTCCCAATGGCGTCGGCACTGGGTGGGCAGGATTTACAGCCTCACCAGTTAGTGGCGATAGAGGCGGCGGCAGAGCTGCTAAAGAATTTACCTTAAGGCGCTTTTGGCTGATATTTGGATGCTGGGGTGACCCACTTGCGAGGTATGAAACACCACGCTATACGACGCCTTGGGATAATTGAGGCGGGTGATTTTTCAATGCAAAGCCTGAGGGTCAATTTAATGTGAAATTGAACAGGCCGCCATACACCCGCTGCTAAAACGTTTCGATAGGGGGGGCTGAGTTTTTGAAGTTTAGGGGGCGTGGGTGCGGGTTACCACGTCCTGGCTTAGGATTGCTTCAATTGCCATGCCAATGGCCAGCAGGCGCCTGTCACTGCCCTGTGGGCCATTGATTTCCATACCAATAGGGAAGCCCTGCGCAGATAAACCGGCTGGAATTGTCAGTGCTGGAATTCCCGCGTTGCTCGCAGGGTCTGTGTTGCGGATATAGGTGGGGAATGTCGGTACCTGTGTGCCGTTGAGCTCGACCGTTTCTAAACTGCCATCTATGGGTCTAGCGGTCAGGGGCAGGGTAGGGTAGATAATGGCATCGACCTTGTGTGTCACAAAATAGTTGCTGTAGGCCCGTTGCAACTGTGGGCGAAACACGTTCAACGCGTCACGATAAACAGATTCGGGAATGGCTCCACCCATTACGCCCGCCATCACACCTTTTACGTCGGGGCTACTCACTTGCTCGATGATGGTTTGCAGCGAGCCGCCGGGTATATTTTGTGCCGCATAGTCCTCTAGCAGTTGTTTTGTTTCGAATATGACCAGGGGGAAACCTACTTTTTCATTCAACTCGGCCAGTTCTGGGATGTCGGCCTCAACTAATATAACGCCGACATCTTGCAACATTTGCAGTACCGTATCTGCACGAGCAGCGACCGCGGTTTCAAGGTTAGTATAAAAATACGAGCGGGGCACACCCAGTCTCAAACCCGACAATGAAATGGACAGCGTATCAGCCAGCTCGCCACTGAGTACGCTGTCGAGTAAGGCAACGTCGATTACCGTCTTTGCCATGGGCCCGACGGTATCGCGAGTGTGTGATATGCGGGTTAATCCCTCGGATGGGTAGCGGCCCGTAGTTGGCCGGAACCCTGCAATTCCGTTTAATGAGGCTGGAATACGCGTTGAACCGCCTGTGTCAGTGCCAAGGCCAGCGCTAACCATACCGGTGGAAATTGCCACGGCGGTGCCGCCACTACTACCACCGGCGATATAACTGGGGTCATAGGCGTTTCCAACCGCACCAAAGGTGTAGTTGTCGCTGGTGATGCCGTAGGCCAGTTCGTGCAAATTGTTTTTGCCGATGATGATAGCGCCAGCGGCTTTGAGACGGTCGATTACATCTGCATTGTTAGTGGGAGTGAAATTACGCAGCGCAGCGGTGCCCGCAGTGTTGGGCAGCCCAGCCACATGAATATTGTCCTTAACGCTCATGGGGGCGCCCCACAGAGCTCCCAGTGCCACATTATCACTTCTCATCTCGTCTAGGCTTGCCGCCGTGTCAGTGGCACCCTGTGCGTCCACGGTGATAAACGCATTAAGGCTTTTGAGCTCGGTTATTCTTGCCAGCGATGTTTCGACCAGGTCTTTGCTGGTGGTTGTGCCATTTTGTAGTTGTTGCAGAGCTTTTGACAGAGATGGCACTGTGTCTCGGACTGTGGTTTTGGACGGCAGTGTAATGGTTTGAGTACTGGTGGCGTTGTTACGTATTTGTTCGACGGCGAAAGGCACATCTTTGTAATCGAAGTCGACGTACAGCTTCATTTGGCTATCGGTATTTTTATCTCTTGTGCCGTCGATACTCTGGAAGCCAGATTGCCCGGGGGGGATAACATCCCGCGCTACGATACCATCACCTGTAGCAACGAAGAGGTTGTTCTCACTGCCCCGATTCATATAGGCGGGCAAAGACACACCCGTATCTTCGCGAGCTTGTGGTACACCGCGGAAGTTATACGGCTGCCACTGCATGGGATGAGCCTGTAGTCGCCATTGGGATAAAACCGGCCCCTGCTCGGCCGCTAGCTGTGTAATTGCGCGGGCGAAGCTATCATTGATCACTTTAGTGGGCTTGTCGCCGTTAAAGAAGTCGTAGTCCGACTCGTTCCAATTTCCACTGGACAGACGGTCCAGGTTACGTAGCAGGGCTTTGGTGCCTGGCGCGGTTCCTATTGTCGCTCCTAAAGCGCTGTTGGGATAATTTGTGCCACTGTAGAGGTAAAAATATTGGCCGCCAATGTCATCCTCAAACACATCTTTTAGTAGTTCCTTGAGCCACATCTCCATGATGGCCGGCTGAGCGCCATACTGTGCATTGTCATCAACCTGCCACTGTTCGTCCCAAGCTTGTAGGGCTGCCAGGCCACGGGAAACAAGCTTGCTCTGTGGTTGGCCCTCCCAGGCATTGAATAAGTAGGGCAGAAGGAAGGGCGCATTTACGTCGGCGAATGCCAGTTTTTTGTTGATATCAGAAATATTAGCGACAGTGGGTTTTTCTTCGCCAGATTGGGGGTCGCGGTGCAGTGCGTCGAAGATTAGCTGTACACGATCGGCTCTGCCCCATGTGTAGGTCCACAAATCTGAACTGATCCAGTCGGCTCTGGGTCGGTTGTTCCAGTTGGAAATAAAACCTTGCTCAGGGTTGGTGACAGTGGGGTTGTCTGAGTAGGGGCGCATACCGTGCCAATCCCAGGTCCCATTTCCAGGTGCTGGCAGTCGGGAATCATGATCGGCTGAACGCTGCGGATATCGACCACTGTGCACATAAGACAGGTTGCCCGTCTTGTCCATCAGATACATATTGATATTAGTGGACATGGCTCCAATGCGCTTTTTTGCCGAGTCGATATCGGTGTCGGTAGCAAGGAAAATCCAGGCCATTAGTGTAGCCAGTTCCTCGCCCTCCCATGACCTTGCACGTACCCAGGCGATGTTATTCTCAGGCTGATAAGACTGCACCATTCCCTGTGTAGAACGTCGTGCCACGACTGTTATCGGCTGCTGGCCCTTGACGTCTATGTGTTCTGGCCAGCTCTCAAATTCGCGCCAGGTATCGCCATAGCGATAGCGGTTTCCGTTGCCGGGGTCCAGCGATAATAAAAATTCATCCGACTGGTCGCTGATGCCTGCAGTACTGCCCCAGGCGATATGATTATTGTGAGCAAACAATAAGCTGGGCAGTGCCAGCAGTGTATTACCCACCACGTTGAAATCACCGCCGTGAAGTCCAATGCCATACACATAGCTGGGTACGCCAAATCCAAATTGTGGGCCGTTAATCAGTGCTGCAGGTGCGTCTTGTAAATCCTGAACGGCCCAGTAGTTGCTCGCTCCGGTGAACTCAGGGCTCTGGCTAAAACCGATATCTGCCAGACGCTGTCGTGAAGCTTTCAATTTTTGTGCTGAATTGGTATTGCCATTAAACCGGCCGTCGGATCGAAGCACTACCCGAGTTGTTGCCGTGGCAGTGGGCAAGTCGTTGAGATAGGTGGGCCTTGTTGGCGTGGCAGCGGGAGCAAGCTGGCCCGGTACTGTTGTGGGGGAGTCTTTATCCAACAGCCATTTACTGGCATTGAACATCTTCCATGCGGTTGCTTTGCCGTGGCGGCTTTCAAGGTGCTGCAGAAATTCAAGATTGTCTCGTTCGGAGTTGAAGTCTGAGTAGCGATGGGCGATGGAGCCAACAAATATCATCGCTACATCATAGGCGCTCCAGTGCTGGGGAAGAAAATCGTTGTCACTAAATTCAACCGGCAGGGTGTCCGCTGTTAGTTCATCGATTCGGGTATTGAAACCCTGGGCATAGGCTTCGAGAATTTCAAGTTGCGGTGCGGGCAGTGCGTCCAGTTGCCGTTGTATGCTGCGGTGGTCATAAGAGGTGCGTAATTGAATGTCCAGCTCGACAAAGTCCTCTCCTAGAGCTTGCGCAACCCGGCCCTGCGCAGTGCGATTGAGCATCTCCATTTGAAACAATCGGTCTGTTGCAACAGCGTAGCCATAGCCGAAATACACACCGGCGTTGCTAGCGGCCACCACCTGCGGCGTGCCATAAGCATCGCGGTAAATAGTAACTTGCTCAGAAGGGTTTTGGTTGTTTATGGGTGCCTCATCGCTGCAAGCGCAGAGCAATACGATGATGGTGGAAAGCACAATCGATTGAAGTTTCATAATATAGTTCCAAATAATACGCAGTGGGGCGTGCGCCTGGTTAGGGCATATGTGTAAAACACCGTAGCTATGGAATACCTCCAGCCCTTTTGCAAATTTCTATACCAGCGGTGACTAGTCGGAATATGGGGCAGTTATAAAGAGGAATACCGTAGGCTCACACCCACTGTTCTGGGCGTACCAAACAGAGCGTAATCGTTACCGCCCAGCAGGTATAGATGGGTAATATACTCTTGGTCAAGGAGGTTTTTTGCCCACAGTGAAACTTCCCAATTCGAGACATTGGAGGCAAAGCTAAGCTTGGCGTCTAGCAAATCAAAGGCGGGCATCTTAGTCACCTCATTGTCCGGCTCCTGGTAGCTGCGAGACTGGTATCGATAGTCTAGCCGTAAACTGAGCTCGCCGGGCTCGAATGCCCATCGATAGCGCGCATTGAGGCTGAGCGAGTGTTGCGGCGCCTGCCGCAGACGGTTGCCGGAAAAATCTCGTCCCTGCACATCATTAAAGTTATCGTAGCGTGCATCCAGCCAGGCATAGTTGCCTCCCAGTTCGATAGATTCGGTGGCATTGAGAACCAATTCTGCCTCTAATCCGGTCAATGTGGCGGTAGCGGCATTACTGGTTTCGAAAACCCCGAAGTTATCTACGGTTTTGAATTGTGTTACCTGTAGGTCTTTGTAGTTGGTGTGGAAGCCTGCAATATTAAGTTGTAGCCTGCTGGCGTACCACCGAGACTTTAGCCCCAGTTCATAGTCCCAGGCTGTCTCGGGGTCTATTTCACGTTTGGCCGCATCGGCGGTGCTAGGCGCCCCCTGAAAACCGCCATTTTTAAAGCCTCTTGCTACCCGCAGGAAAACCATAAGGTCGTCATTGACTTGATGTGAGAGGGAGGCGCTGGGGGAGATATCTTTCCAACTGCCGCTGGAGTTAAGGTCAAAGTCTTCCAAAATAATGGCCGGAGAGCCACCATTGCGAGATTGTTGGTCGAGGTTTTTAGTGTCGTAGGTGTATCGTGCTCCCAGAGTGAGCTTGGTTTCCGCATCGATTAAGTAGCTGGTTTCACCAAAAATCGCGAAGCTGTCACTTTTATTTTGTTGATGGGTTTGGGCGATTTTCCCGCCAATAGTAAAGCGTTCTTTGCGGTTAGTATCCTCGCGTAGATAATACAGGCCCAGTACATAGTTAATGGTTTTTCCCTCCACCGAAGACCAACGCAGTTCTTGGGAAAACTGGCTGTGAGTTTCGTCGACAAAATCGCTGATGGGTAGTGCGATGATGCTTTCCGGTAAACCAGTCGAGTCTTCCAGCCATTCGAACGTACTGTCCCGATAACCTGTAATTGAAGTAAGGCGGTAATGTGGCTGATCGAAACTTATCCGGCTGGTGAGGCCACTAATGGTCCGGTCGGTGTAGCCGGAGACTCCATTTGTCGCGTTTGTAGGGTTGCCGCCTAATGCTGCGAATATGTCGGTGGGTAGTGCGAAATCTGCTTTGGTGTTGCTAGGCATGTGCGCAGTAAGTTGCACAGGAACTCGTCCCACCACGGGTATTCGTCCGCTGGAGTTGAGTTGGTCTTCACTATGGTCATAAGCCAGGTACCATTCCAGATTATCTTGCGGGATAAAAAGCAGCTTGGTCCGAAGCGAGCGGTTCTGGTCGTCGTGCTGCTTTTCGCCGGCGAGAATGAGGTTGTCCTGCCATCCATCGCGCGCCGTGGAGCTAACCGATAAACGTCCCAGTAGGGCATCTGACCCCAGCGGACCAGTCAGCTTTCCGGTGAAGCTGCGAGAGCCTAGGTTGCCGGCGCTGGCTGTGAGTTGTAGGCCTACTTGCTGGCGGGGCAGGGCGCTTACCATATTAATGGCACCACCAATGGCATTTTTGCCGTATAGGGTCCCTTGGGGCCCCCGCAGCACTTCAATACGCTGCAGGTCCAATACGTTGATATCAATGGTTGAAATACGTCCAACGTAAATATCATCGAGAAAAATCACCACAGAATTGTTCAAGGCGGCCCCATCGTCGTTAGAGCCAATACCACGCATGTGGATGCTGGGCTGTCCGATACTAAAATAGGAAACATTGAGCCCAGGCACGCGCATGGCAACATCCTGCAAGCTAAGGATGTCTGCGTTATCCATGAGCGTGCTATCAATAACCGAAATTGGAATTGGAATTTTCTGTAATTGTTCGTTGCGCCGGCGTGCTGACACGATGGTTTCCTCTATGCGTACGGCTTTGTCATAGACTAAACCATCGCTGTTATCGGACGGCGCATCTTCAATAGTGGGGCGCGCGACTGTAAGGGCGTGTGCTTTTGAGATAGACAGAGTCTCGCTGTCGATAAATGTATAGCCCAGTCCAGTGCCGGCTAGCAGCGCCTGTATAGCGCTCTCAGCTGTCATTTTTCCGCGCAGACTTACCGCCTGTTCACCTTGTAAATCGCTCTTTGCTAACAGCAATGCTATGCCGGTGGTGCGGGAAAACTCCAGTAATGCGGGGGAACGAGGCTGGGAGGGGATAGAAAATTCATATATTTTTTCGCCGGATACAGGCTGTGCCTGAGCTGCAACTGTAGCAGCCAGCATAAACGGCATTGCTGCTATCCACACAATGGCTAGAAGAATTTGAAGTGGGTGCGCAAACTGTCGATTAATGGGGCGGGTGTTTTTTGTCATAGACCTCCAGTAGCCGTGCTACAGTCTGGCTCCGCAGTATATCAGTCTATTGTCTGTAGTGAAGCGCTCTGGCGGGGTTGAATGAGTGTGAGTTGCTCGGACACTTGCACAACTTGAACACCAAAAGTAGCTTCAAGTGCGGCAAGTGTTGCACTGCGATTTCTGAGGTTGAGTACACCGACTATTTCCAGCGCTCCCAACGTGGGGTCATCGAGGCGAATGGTGCCAGGAAAGTAGCGATTGAGGTCGTGCACGACCTCAGACAATGTGCTTCCCTGATAGATTAATTTACCCTGCCGCCAGGCCAGCACATTTTGGCTGTTGATTTCCACGGGCTGGGGGAGTAGCTGATTTTGCGTGAGTTCGGTTTGCTGATTGGCGGCGAGTGTGTATTTTGGTTCAAAACCTGGCTCGGACATTTTTCTTGCATCTACTCCAGAAGCCACGGCTACCAACCCTTCAATCACGCTGACGACACTACCAGACTGGGTCTGTCGTATATTAAAGCGGGTCCCCAGGACTCGCACGGCGCCATTATTGGTTTGTACTACCAGAGGGCGGTTGGCATTGTGTGCTATGTCGAAATACGCTTCGCCCTTATGCAGGATTATAAGGCGTTGTGACTTCTCCATACGCACTGTTACCAAAGAATCGGTATTGAGTTGCAGTAGTGACCCGTCTTCAAGCCTGAAATCGCTCCGTCCGCCTACAGCCGTAGCGTATTGATATTGATTGGGTTGGTAGGGGGCGATGTAGAGCAGCGTTAGCAGCGCGAGCACTACCGCGGTGGTTACAAATGGGCCAATTACGCCTCGACCGCCAAGTAGCGTGCTTAGCCAATCGCGCGCGCGCGGGCTCGCCTCAAGGGGAATGTTTCGGGTTATTTCGAGCTGGCCCCAGAGCTTTTCAATTTCTATGTAAGCGTTCTGATTTGCTACGTCTTTATCTAACCAGGAAAAAAATGCGGTTTTAGTTGTGTTGGAAACTTCACTGGCATTCAGTTTTACAAACCATTCTGTGGCTTGCTGCAGTGGGATGTTATTGGGTGTCTTACGTTTCATGCTGGGAGCTGGGTCAAATCCGAGATAATTAATGTTCTGTATTGTATATAACACTCGGCAGGGCAGTTACCTCACAGATTGTTTTTATCCCATAGCACCTTTACTCGGCACTTCTCCAGTGCGGCTATCATATATTTCTCTACCGTACTGACCGATACCCCCAGTTCAACCGCGATTTGCTGGTATGTCATGCCTCGCGAACGGTGCATCAAAAATGCCAAACGGCACTTTCGTGGCAGCTCATCGAGTGTCTCCTCTACTAGCTGTAACTGTTGCCTGGCCTGAGCTACCCGCTCTGGAGAGGCGATCATGCCCTCGGCTTCCTCCTCTCGCATGTCGATGGAGTTACGCCGGTAGAGCTCCTGTCTTTTCTGTTTTCGAATTCGATTGAGAGCGAGGTTGGATGCAGTTTGGAATAAGTAGGCGCGGGCGTATTGCAGCTCTTCTGCATTCGCTACCTTCATCACTTTATAGAAGGCGTCCTGGGCGATATCCTGAGCTTCTTCGTTGTCAGTAAATTTAAAGGTGAGAAAGCGTACGAGGGAGTCGTAGTTCTGTTGAAAAAACACTTCAAAAAAACGGTTGGTGCTGCGCTTCATAGTCACCTCGCTTGGCACAGCCAATTTGTTAGATTAAGCCACTGAACTATCTGGATGACTCAGGTAATTACTAGAGCCAGTTTTTATTATGCGCGCAATATAATACAGATATTTACCAAATATCAAGTAATCTGTATCAGATTGAGGCTTAGGCGAACCTGCCAGTACTTTTACATGCCCCGGCGGTGGAACGAGGGTGCAACTGCATGACCAACCACCACAGCGTTTACTAGTTCATAGAGGCCAGTGTTTTGCCTGCCTGTGCCAGTTCAATCAACAGTGGAGAAGGTGTCCAGCATGCATCTCCTGTGCTGTCTTGCAGTGCCTGCAGTTTTTTCACTACGACAGCCAAGCCTAGCGTATCGGCATAAAACATGGGGCCGCCGCGCCAGGTGGGAAACCCGTAGCCGTTGAGATAGACAATATCGATATCCGATGGGCGGGCGGCAATGCCCTCTTGCAAAATAGCGGCACCCTCATTGATTAATGCAAGTACTAGCCGTTCTACGATATCGTCTTTCGATAGATCGCAACGCTCCACATGCCATACCGCCGCAACCTCTTTGATCAGTGCTTCCACTTCCGGGTCATTTTGACGCTGTCTTGTCTCTGGGTCGTAGCGGTAATAGCCCGAACCGGATTTTTGTCCCAGGCGCTCCATTTCTACCAGGGTATCGGCCAAAGTAGATTCCTTCACAGAACGGGATGCAATGCCCTGGTCGCGCCTGGAGCGATAGCCGATGTCCAGCCCCGCGAGGTCGCCCACGGCAATAGGCCCCATGGCCATTCCCCACTCCTGCATGGCGCTGTCCACCTGCTCTGGACTGGCCCCTTCAAGCAAGCATAACTGAGCTTGGCGGCCATAGCCTTTGAGCATCCTGTTGCCCACGAAGCCGTTGCATACGCGTACCGCGACAGCAATTTTGCCAATTTGCTTTGCCAGCTTCATAAAGGTTTTTACAACTTCCGGGGAGGTTTTTGCAGCACGTACCACTTCTAGCAGCTTCATAACATTAGCAGGACTAAAAAAGTGGGCCCCAATCACTTGTTCTGGACGTTTGGTGGCACCGGCGATTTCATCGACGTCTAGATAAGAAGTGTTAGTGGCCAGTATGCAGCTGGGTTTACACGCTTGGTCAAGTTTGGCGAAGACTACTTTCTTTACTTCCATGTTTTCAAACACGGCCTCGATTACCAGATCAACATTGGCAATGTCCGCATAGTCTGTGGTGGTGCTGAAATTGGCGAGGAAACTATCTGCCTGAGCCTGGCTAAACCGGCCCCGCTTAACCGAGGTGGCATAATTGGCCTTGATGACACCCATACCCCGGTCGAGAAACTCTTGTTTTGTTTCAACCAGAATTACCGCAATGCCAGCATTGGCCAAACACATGGCAATGCCACCTCCCATGGTGCCCGCGCCAATCACTGCCACCGATTCGACCGGGAGGGTGGAGGTGTCAGCGGGAATGTCAGGGAGTTTGGCGGCCGCACGTTCGGCGAAAAAGACGTGCTGCATAGCAGATGATTGGGGGGAATCGCGACATTGCATGAAGCGTTCCCGTTCCACGCCCTGGCCGGCGACTATGTCAGAGCGAGTGGCAAGCTCGACCAATTCTACAATAAACCCTGGGGCAATCTGGCCGCGAGATTTACGTGCTATTTTTTTGCGGTATTGCTCGTAATAGCCGCGCTCTGCTGGGGCTGTGGCTACACGGGCGCTGGTTGGCCTGACGGGTGCGTGTTCGGCGATAAGTGCATTTGCATAGTTTATGGCTGCGTTTTTCAGTTCTCCATCCAGTACTTTATCTATTAGGCCGAGCTCTAATGCCTGGTTAGCATCAATCGGCGCGCCGCTGGTCATCATATCCAATGCCGCTTCCACACCCACAACACGTGGAAGGCGCTGGGTGCCGCCTGCACCGGGTAACAAGCCCAGTTTGACTTCGGGTAACCCCAACTTGGTGGCGGGTATTGCGCAGCGGTAGTGTGCGGCAAGGGCGACTTCTAGCCCTCCGCCCAGCGCGTTTCCGTGCAGTGCTGCGACCACTGGCTTGGGGAAATTCTCTATCGTATCAATAACATCGGGCAGGTGTGGCGGCTGTGGCGTTTTGCCAAACTCGGTAATGTCGGCGCCGGCGATAAAGGTCCGGCCTTCGCATAAAATAAGTACAGCGTTACTGCTGTCGGTAGCGCATTGTGTTAGAGCCTCTGTCAGACCGGCTCGCACAGCATGCGAAAGTGCATTCACAGGCGGATTGTTGATAGTGATAATGCCCAATTGATCCTGAAGTTGGTAGTTGACCACAGACTTGTTCATATTTTTTCCCAATAGCTTATTGTTTTCGACAGGGCGACAAAGTATTA
>Ga0308021_10000611_pt1 | contig 16569 bp, 11 predicted proteins | sample Neamet351_FD_201296 | JGI IMG/M metagenome (GOLD analysis project Ga0308021, IMG submission 201296) | Marine microbial communities from water near the shore, Antarctic Ocean - #351 | ecosystem: Environmental > Aquatic > Marine > Unclassified | place: Southern Ocean | collected 2014-10-02
ACTCGCCCTGGTGGAGTGTTGCAGTTTACAGTAAGACCATGGCGACTAGTCCAGCGAAGGAATGAAAGTCCAATTGAACAAATTTTGTTATCTCCAACCCAAACACCTTGCATTCTTTCATCTCTTTTTCCATTTACTCCGAGTTGCTCAAGAGAGTTAATCACCCATTGTTCGAGAATAGCGATTACTGCTTTGACATTTGATTCCCCTTCCAGGTCCCATTTGATTATTGGATAGATTACTAATTGGCCAGGTCCATGCCAAGTTAGACCACCCCCTCTGTCGACTGGTGAAGAGGGATAATCTTGCGGGGGCTGGATCCCATCATTACGTGCCCTCGGGCCTACTGTGACTAGTTCCTCATGTTCACACACTAGAATAGTGTCCGCAATTTCATCATTGATTCTTTGGGTTTGCATTTTTCGCATCAGTACATCAGCATCAGAATGCATCACTAACCCTAGATTATCTATGTTCAATCGACGCAATTAATACACCTCAAAAGCGCCCACTACTACCAAATCCGCCCTCGCCTCTTTCAGTAGTTGATAATTCATCGAAAGTAACTTCCCTGTATGTGGTTAGGGGGACTGGTGCTATCAGCATCTGAGCAATACGCTCGCCCTTTGCTAACTCTATTGAATCGCCCTCGCCAATCCAGGTTGCAAGTACCATTAATTCTCCACGATAATCTGAATCGATTGTTCCAACGCCATTTGGCATTATCATCCCTTTAGCTCCCAGTGATGAGCGAGATCTAATCTGGCCTTCCCAACCTTCGGGAATTGCAACCGCTAATCCCGTTCTGATTTTTGCCGAAACTCCTTTGGAAACCAAGGTCCTCTCAAGTGCCCGCAAATCCCAACCTGCGGCTGATTTGGTTCCTTGTGTCGGCGGGGCTGCCTCGGAATCTAATTTCGCAAAGAGTACTTCGACATTCGGCCGTGTCATATCGGGCCGAGGAGGAGGGGGCTCTCAAGACCTTTGGTCGGCCCACTCCCCCTCCAAAACTCTGACAAACTTGCAAATTCAAATCACATAAGTGAGGGTCGAGATGATAAACCCCCGACAACCATCTAAATTAGTCTGACCAACCCATAACTCGTACTTGAATGCGTATCGAGACACGGGGTTGTTTGGGCAACCTTATAGGCCGTTTCGACGGCCAACAAAATCCAGCGCGAATAAAAAACGGGGGGGACACATCATGCAGCCACAATCAAAGAATCAAGACGGCTTCGAACTAGACCTTTCGTCAGAATTCGTTGAACCAATGCTCAAAGAATCATTAGACCGATTTGTTCTATTCCCTATAGAACATTCAGAGATATGGGAGATGTACAAACAACATGCTGCCTCATTCTGGACTGCAGAGGAAATCGACCTAGCTGAAGATGCTAAAGATTGGGCTACACTTTCTGCCGATGAACAGCATTTCCTGAAACACGTTCTGGCATTCTTTGCAGCATCGGATGGAATTGTAAATGAGAACCTTGTTGTCAATTTCGCAAATGAAGTTCAGTGGGCTGAAGCCCGGGCTTTCTATGGATTCCAAATCATGATGGAGAATATCCATGCTGAAACATACTCCTTACTAATAGACACATACATCAAAGATCCAAATGAGAAAGACCATTTGTTCAAAGCGTTCGAAACAGTCCCTTCAGTTCAGAAGAAGGGCAATTGGGCTCTGCGTTGGTTAGATCGAAAGAGAGCATCATTCGCAGAGAGATTAGTTGCATTTGCCGCAGTTGAAGGGATATTCTTCTCAGGTTCATTCTGTGCCATCTTCTGGCTCAAGAAGCGTGGACTAATGCCTGGCCTCACATTCTCTAATGAACTGATTAGCCGTGATGAGGGCCTACACTGCGACTTCGCTTGCCTACTACACGCAAATTTGGTTAAAGGTGCAGGTGAAATGAAGATTCATCAGATAATCTCCGAAGCAGTAGAGATCGAGATTGAATTCGTCACCAGTGCGCTACCAGTTTCATTGATCGGCATGAATGCAGAATTAATGCAGGAATACATCCAGTTCGTCGCCGACAGATTGCTAGTATCTCTAGGAGCGACCAAACTTTACAATGCTGAGAATCCATTCCCTTGGATGGAAATGATCTCTATGCAAGGAAAAACCAACTTCTTTGAGAAGAGGGTCGGAGAATACCAGAAGGCTGGCGTACTTGGCTCATCTAGCCTAGGAGCAGTTCAGCAACGCTTCTCAATGGAGGAAGACTTCTAAACCGTCCGCGATGGAAGGCAGATGCTTCACACTCACATGAATACGAAACAGGAGGACAAGAGATATGGGATTACAAGTTGTTAAGAGGAATGGAGATAAAGAGGATGTTCGCTTTGATGCGATTCAGGAGAAGTTGACAAACCTCTCATATGGATTGCATGAAAAGTGGGTCGACCCAGGCATGGTCACCAAGTTGGTAATCGAAGGACTGTACGATGGCGTGACCACTTCTGAGCTAGATGAACTAGCCGCTGAGACGGCTGCATCCCTAGCATCTCACCACCCAGATTATTCTAAGTTAGCAGCACGCATTTGTGTTGACAATCTTCACCGCTCTACCAAAGATGTATTCAGTGAAGTTATTACAGACCTAAGGACTTACGTTGACCCAGAATCGAGAAAGCACGCACCTCTGATTTCAGAAGAGGTTTTTGATATCATCATGGAAAACAAAGAGGTTCTCGATGCACACATCGATTATAATCGCGACCACAATTACGATTACTTCGGGTTCAAGACATTGGAACGCTCTTACTTACTACGACTTGATAATGAAGTTGCTGAGAGGCCACAGCACATGCTAATGCGTGTTGCTGTTGGAATACACCATGCCAATATCGAGAAAGCATTGGAGACCTATGATTTGATGAGTGAAGGATGGTTTACTCACGCAACACCTACATTATTCAATTCAGGAACTCCGAAACCTCAGATGTCTTCTTGTTTCTTGCTTACAATGCAAGATGATTCTCTGGATGGAATTTATGACACATTGAAGCAGTGTGCTCGTATCTCTAAATCTGCAGGTGGAATCGGCCTATCGATTCACCAAATCAGGTCCAAGGGATCATACATCAAAGGAACTAATGGTCATTCCAATGGATTAGTACCAATGCTACGTGTATTCAATGATACAGCACGTTATGTGGACCAAGGTGGCGGCAAGCGCAAAGGAAGTATTGCAGTTTACCTAGAACCTTGGCACCCTGATATCTTCGAGTTCCTTGACCTTCGTAAGAATCACGGAAAGGAAGAAATGCGAGCTCGTGATTTATTCTACGCACTTTGGACTCCTGATTTATTCATGGAGCGTGTCGAAGCAAACGCTGAATGGTCACTATTCTGTCCTAATGAATGCCCTGGGCTTTTCGATACATATGGTGATGAGTTCCGTGCTCTTTACGCAAAGTATGAGTCTGAAGGACGTGCTCGTAAGACTATCAAAGCCCGTGACTTATGGGATGCTATCACTCAGTCTCAAATAGAGACTGGGACTCCTTACATGCTCTACAAAGACGCTTGCAATGAGAAGTCTAACCAGAAGAATCTAGGTACCATTCGTTCATCGAACCTTTGTACTGAGATTATGGAATATACCGCTCCTGACGAAGTAGCTGTTTGCAACCTTGCATCAATAGCACTTCCAAAGTTTGTAGATGCGGTAAATGGAACCTTTGATCACCAGAAGTTGTTTGATGTTACTTACCACGCTACTGGAAATCTAAACCGTGTAATCGATGTCAACTATTACCCGGTAATCGAAGCAAGGAACTCCAACATGCGCCACCGTCCAATCGGTCTAGGTGTCCAAGGCCTAGCAGATACTTTTGCTATGCTTACAATGGCATTCGAATCTCCTGAAGCACGTAAATTAAACCGTGAAATCTTCGAGACTATCTACTTCGCATCTTGCAGTGCTAGTATGGACGCTTCTAAGGAAGAAGGGCCATACTCTACCTTCGAAGGATCACCTGCTAGCCAAGGAATCCTCCAACCTGACCTTTGGGGAGTCACCGAACACTCAGGCCGCTGGGATTGGGATACTCTGAAAGTAGACATCATGAAACATGGTCTACGTAATTCATTGATGGTTGCACCTATGCCTACTGCGTCAACAAGTCAAATTCTTGGTAACAATGAATGTTTCGAAGCATTCACTTCGAACCTATACGTCAGGAGAACACTATCTGGAGAATTCATTGTTCTGAACAAGCATTTGGTTAATGACCTAATCAGCCGTGACTTGTGGTCGCTTGAAATGAAGGATGAAATTCTGCGTCACAAGGGTAGTGTCCAAGAAATCGATGGAATACCTGATGACTTGAAAGAACTTTACAAGACCACTTGGGAAATCAAGCAACGCCATGTCATCGACATGGCTGCTGACCGTGGTGCATACATCGATCAGAGCCAATCTCTGAACATTCACATGACTGATGCAAACCCTGCAAGGGTAACCTCAATGCACTTTTATGGCTGGAGAAAAGGACTGAAGACAGGAATGTACTACCTGCGCACAAAGGCAGCAACAGATGCAATTCAGTTCACAGTTGAACAAAAAGTAACAGATGAGACAGTTGATGGTTTAGCTATTAGAGCTGATGAAGCAACTAGTCTCGAAGAAATTGCTTGTTCTCTCGACACACCTGATGATTGCTTATCTTGCGGTTCGTGATTCGTAAAGTACTCCTTTGCAATTTACCGGCTCAAACCTTATGCCGTTAATCAATTTAAAGCATAATGTGACAAACCTAAACTCTTTGACCGTTGTAGAATTGAAACAACGCTTGAGGGAGCATGGGGTCCCTATTTCAGGCAACAAATCTGAATTGATCTCTCGTCTTGAAGAGCAGGAAGAACAGGAAGAGGAATTCTTAGTTCTTGATGAAGAAGATACTACTTCGGCGTTGATTAAAGCAAGAGGTAAAAAGATAGTCATCGAAAAACCTTCTGAGAAATTAGAGATAGGTTGCCCGTTATGCGGGGTTAAACTCAGATACCCTCGTAATTATTTAGGTAATTTGAATTGTCCATCCTGTAGTCGTTCTTTCAAACCTGCAACATCGGAAGTACCAACTAAAATCCCAATTGGAGGTATCTTGTTTCTATCGTCTATTGGAGTATTCTTACTCTCATTTATGATGGCCATGTTGGCTGAAGACCCGGATTGCGGTGGTGGACTTGAGTGTGCTTATTCTACTGCAGCAATGATTATGGCTGGTGGCCTCATTATTTCAGCAATATTATTCGGATTATCGGTGATTTATACTTTGGCGACAATAATCAATCACAAATAGTTCGGAGCAATTTCAGGGATAAGCATTGATGGGTAGACCTGTCGTTGTTTGCAAAAGAACAAAATTGTCCTTAACAAAATCAAGCGATATGGATTGCATGTCCTAGAGTTGCTAGAACTGCTTCATGAGTCATTTCGGTCATTGTAGGATGTGCATGGATGGTTCCTGCAATATCTTCCAATAGCGCCCCCATCTCCAATGCAAGTGTCCACTCACCTACGAGTTCGCTGACGTGCGTCCCTACAGCTTGGACACCAAGGATACGATGGTCATCTTCTCTTGCCACAACTCTGACAAATCCACCGGTCTTCTCAGCCTCTTGAGTTAATGAACGTCCATTAGCAGCAAGTGGGAACTTTCCAATAATCACTGGATGACCCGCTTCTTTGGCCTCATCTGGTGACATACCAACCGATACAATTTCAGGTTCGGTGAATACGATTGCAGGAACCGCAACTGGATTGTATGCACGGTTTTGTCCTGCAATAATTTCAGCGACCATCTCTCCCTGGAATGAAGCAACGTGTGCTAACATTTCGCCCAAATCTGAAAGGTCGCCAATTGCATATACTCCCTTCATGTTGGTTTGACACTGGTCGTTTACCTTGACAAAGCCACGCTCATTGAGAGCAACACCAGTTGGTGCAAGTCCTTCACTTCTAGGCCTTCTTCCAACTGTAACGAGTACACGATCTGCTTCTACAGATTGCATCTTTGAATCATCATCAGCATTATTCTTGTCAATGAAATTGAGTTTGAGCCTACCGTTGTCCAATTTCTCGACTCCTTTAGCAAATACTCCCGTGTTGACCTTTACCTTGTTTTTCTTGAGGAATAATTCAAGTGGTCTACGAAGTTCTTTGTCGAAAATTGGTAGCACACTATCCATTGCCTCAACAATTGTAACCTCTGCTCCAAGCATGCGGTGAACAATTCCTAATTCTAAGCCAATGTATCCGCCACCAACTACCACTAGGTGTTCGATTTTCTCATCGATATCAAGTGCTTCTCGGCTGGATATTACACCATCTCCATATTTCATGAATGGCAATTCGATAGGGACGCTTCCATTTGCCAGAATTACATTCTCGGCTTCAATTTGAGTGTCGCCAACAACTACTGTCTTTGCATCTTTGAATTCAGCCCAACCAGTGATTAATTCTGCACCACTACTCTTCAGTAGATGTTCGACGCCTTTGTTTAGACGGTCAACGATATCGTCTTTCCATCCCTTAAGGCCAGCCATTTCTATTTCAGCAGGCCCCGGAATTGAAATTCCCATGTGCCCACTATCTTTGGCATGCTTTGCTAAATCGTGAAATTTGTGTGCTGCATGAATCATTGCCTTGGAAGGAATACATCCTCTAATCAAACAAGTACCACCTGCTCTCTCACCTTCAACAATTACAGTATCCATACCCAATTGTGCTGAACGGATTGCAGATACGTAGCCACCAGGGCCAGCGCCAATAACTAGAACCTTACATTTACGAACGTTCATTCAAAAGCCTCACATGAAGATAGTTGCCGGGTTCTCGAGAAGTGTCTTGAGTCTCTGTACAAGAACTGCTCCATCCCAACCATCGACTACACGATGGTCCCAAGATGATGAAAGACGCAGCATCTTACGAATTACAATCTGTCCATTGCGTACAACTGGTGAATCTACCGCATTGTGTACGCCAAGAATTCCAACTTCAGGCTTGTTGATGATTGGAGTGGCACCTAGTCCACCCATTCTGCCTAGGCTAGTGATTGTGAAAGTTGAGCCAGATAATTCAGCTAGGCCTGCTGTACCATCACGAGCTGCTTGACTTACACGTTGCATCTCTAGGGCAGATGTCCAAATATCTTGAGCTTCAACATGCTTTACCACTGGGACATACAATCCTCTATCGGTTTGTGTTGCAATACCCAAGTGAATTGCATCATGTCTTGTAACAACGCCCTTTTCATCATCATACAGTGCATTGCATACTGGATTATCTCCAAGTGCTCTGACCAAACCTTGCATTATGAATGGCAGGTAAGTCAATTTTGGTTGACCCTCTGTTCTTGATGCGTTTAAGTGAACTCTTAGAGTTTCTAAATCAGTAATATCTACTTCCTCAAAGTAACTGAAGTGAGGAATTGTGGTGTATGACTCTGTCATTGATTCAGCAATCTTTCGACGCAATCCAATAACTGGTACTTCGGTAACTCCCGTCAATGCAGTTCGTGAAGGGCCAGCGGCAGCAACTGGGCTACCTGCATCTTTCCATGAATCTAGATCTGAATGGGTTACTCTTCCAGCGGGTCCACTTCCAGGTAATCCTGAAAGGTCAATGCCGCTTTCACGAGCACGCTGGCGGACAGCAGGTGATGCAAGCGGCCTTGCACCAGGTGCTGCAACCACTACAGGTGTTGGTTTTGCAGCCGGAGTTGGTTTTGAGGCAGGCTCAGGTGCCGGTTCTGGAGTTTTCTCAAGTGCCGGTTCTGGCGTAGCCTCTACTTTCTTTTCAACTGGCGCAGGTGTTCCTTCGCCATCGGTCTCAAAATCAATACAGACTTGGCCAACAGCAAGAATAGTTCCTGGTTCACCAACTAGTGATCTTACCACACCATCGGTAGGAGACGGAATCTCTACTGTGGCTTTGTCAGTCATCACCGATAAAATCGGGTCATCTTCTTTCACTGAATCTCCAACAGAGACCATCCATTCGACGACCTCCCCTTCTACGACTCCTTCTCCAATATCGGGCAACTTAAATTCAAATATTCCCATGTTTAGGCCTCCTGTGTTTTCTTAATAGCCGCTGAAATTCGGTCAGGGCTTGGAAGGTAATCCCACTCTGTGGTGTGTGGGAAAGGTGTATCCCAACCAGTTACACGAATGATTGGGTACTCTAGATGCCAGAAGCATCTCTCTTGAATCGAAGCACTCATTTCAGCACCAAATCCACTGGTCTTAGGTGCTTCATGAACAATTACACACCGTCCAGTCTTCTTAACAGAATTGATGACTGTGTCTCTATCCCAAGGCAATAGTGTTTGTAAATCGATTAATTCAGCATCGATTCCACTTTCCTCAATGCCTCTCTGTGCTACATGGACCATAGTTCCCCATGCGATAACTGTACACGCTGCTCCTTCTCGAACAATTCTTGCTTCTTCTAGAGGAATTGAGTAATATCCATCTGGAACATCTCCGTCCTCGTGGCCTTTCCATGTTGGTACATTATGCGGGTCTCCGTAAAATGGTCCGCGATAACAACGCTTAGGTTCAAAGAAAATTACTGGGTCATTACATTCGATTGCACTGGTTAGCAATCCCTTTGCATTACGTGGATTAGAACAGTATACCACTTTCAATCCAGGGGTATGGGTGAATTGTGATTCTGGGCTTTGAGAATGGTGGTGTCCGCCTTTGATTCCTCCGCCAGCAGGTGTACGGATTGTGACCGGGGTCGAGAATTCACCACCACTACGATGGCGAAGTTTTGCAATTTCATTGACAATTTGGTCATAAGCAGGGAAGATATAGTCGGCGAATTGAATCTCAGCAACAGGTCTCAATCCATTGAGTCCCATTCCGAATGCAATTGCGGCAATTCCACCTTCTGCAAGTGGAACATCAAATACACGATGCATGCCATGTTTTTCTTGTAGGCCTGCAGTTACACGGAATACTCCGCCAAAGTAACCAACATCTTCTCCAAAAATCACGACATTCTTATCTTTTTCAAGCAATGTGTCAAGTGCGCTGTTAAGCGATTGTATCATATTCATTTCAGTCATAACAATCACCTCACTTTCCAAGTTCCTCACGTTGCTCTTGCACATGCCATGGGACGCTTTCATAGACTTCTGTAAAGATAGTGGAAGCAGGTGGGAATGGACCATTGGCCAAATCGCCAAATGTGCACGCTTCCTTGTATGCGGCCATTACTTCATCATCGATCTTCTGAGTTAACTCTGTGTCTTTTTCTTCAGACCATGCGCCAATTGCAATCAGATGTTTCTTGAGACGGTCTACTGGGTCACCACCTGGCCAATGTTTGAATTCATCACCAGGGCGGTAAATGGAAGGGTCATCAGAAGAGGAATGTCCTCCTGCTCTGTAGGTGTATACCTCGATATGGGTTGCACCTTTGCCTGCACGGGCACGTTCACGAGCCCACTTTGTTACCGAATAGAGTGCAAGGAAATCATTGCCGTCAACTCTCAGTGAAGGAATTCCATATGCTAAGCCACGAGCGGCGAAGTTGTCTCCACCTGTTGCGAGATTGCGGTGGGTAGAGATTGCCCATTGGTTGTTTACCACATTGAGAATCACTGGTGGTTTGAACACGGATGCAAAATTCAGACCATAGTGGTAATCGCCTTGAGCACTGGTTCCATCGCCAAGCCATGTAATCGTTGCTTGGTCATCACCTTTGTAGGCTGAAGCCATTGCTACACCTACCGCTTGACTGAATTGTGTGCCGACAGGGCTTGAAATTGAAATGAAGTATCCTTCTCTCCATGAATAGTGTACAGGCATTTGGCGTCCACGAAGATTATCTTCAGTATTACCAATACAATGACAAATCATGCTGACCATGTCTCTGCCTCGAACGAATTGTGCACCTGGTTGACGGTAAGATGGGAAAACCCAATCGGTGTCATCCAATGCCATAGTTTGCGCAATTGCAATCGCCTCTTCTCCCAAAGAGCGCATGTAGAAGGATAACTTTCCAGTTCTCTGCATTTTGATCATTCTATCATCATAGATTCGAAGGCGCATCATTAACTCTAAGCCACGAATCAAGGTTGTAGCATCGAGTTCAGGATTCCAATCTCCACTTGCAGAATCATCGTCACCAAGAACTCGAATTAGACCATGGGCATGGTCGTGAGTATCTGGTGCTTCACAGGTAATTGGGTCGGGCCGAGATAAATCTCCTGGCTGTTCCTTCCAAGACCCGCCGAAATCAGCTTCGTCGCCTGGTCGGAACGGTGCTGTTGGCACAGTATACGGTTCGAGTGAACCCTTCTCCCCTTCCGTCATGTCAATCGTCACTCCATGTCTGTTCTAAGCCTTGCCGTTGCTCTAGCAAGAAGGGCGCCTGCCCGATAAGAGGATCTAACTAGCGGGCCACAAGCCCAACCAAGGAATCCCATCTCTTCGATTTTTAATGCCCACTCGTCATATTGAGAGGGTTCAGGGAATCGATCAACCGCTAAATGATTAGGACTTGGGGCAAGATATTGACCAATGGTCACAAGGTCGACTTTTGCATCTCTTAGCAATTGTAATGCTTCGATTATTTCTTCATTAGTTTCACCTAATCCAACCATTAATGATGATTTGGTTAGGATGTCGGGGCGTAAGCGTTTTGCCTCAACCAGAATTCCAATAGATTGCTCAAAAGTGGCACGAGGGTCCCTAACTATTGAGTCCAATCGGGGTACACACTCGACATTGTGAGCGAAAACTTCCAATTTTAGGTCATCGAGTAGCATAGCCAAATCATCGTGGTCTCCGGCGAGATCACTGCATAGAAGTTCAAGAGTTACTTCAGGGGTATTTTCTCTAACCGCTTCAAGGCAGCGTCGATAGTGCAAAGCGCCACTGTCTTCTAAATCATCACGATTGACAACGGTAATTACTGCATGATTAAGTCCCATTGTTGCAATTGCTTCGGCAAGATTTGCCGGTTCATTCTCATCAAGGGGTGGAGGGCGTTTTATTGTACCAACCGCACAAAACCTGCAACCTCTAGTACACTCTTGGCCAGCAACCATGAAGGTTGCATCTTTAGCCGCCCAACACTCGTGGATGTTTGGACAACGAGCTTCTTGGCAGACAGTATTGAGCATGTTATCTGTAACAGTGCTCTTTGTTTCGGCGAATTTACGTTGTAATTCACCAGTGGGTAATTTTGTTCGAAACCAATCCGGAAGACGTGCTCTTGTCTTGGCCATATTCAACTTCCGAACAGTCATAGCATACCCCCCCCTGTAGTCATCCCGAAGGGATGTAGTGGAAAAAGAGTCGCTTTGGCCGTTTACGAGCATTCAAGCCAAAACGCGGCTCCCCCTCATCTATGCGAGTAGCAGTAATCACCGGTGGTGCACGCAGAATTGGGGCTGCAATCACCAATCTATTACTGGATGAGGGATGGGCGGTAATCGTCCATTGTAATCGTTCAATTATACAAGCTAGGCATCTCATCAAAAGAGGCCGAGGAAGTATCGTCTCTGGCGATCTTTCAAACGATGAGGACCTATTCAGAATCATCGAAGAGATTCATGACCATGAATTAGTCGAAGAAGCAGGTGGAATCGATTTATTAATCCATAATGCCTCAATCTATAATCAAGAGGACTTCGCTACTGTAACCCCTCAAGAACTGCGTAGATTCTCTGCTGTTCATTTGGATGCTCCATTCTTCATTACTCAAGGTTTAGTTCCGAAATTAAAGAACAAAAATGGTAGTGTAATTGGTATTGTTGACACCAGTTGGAATCATGCTTGGAAAGAGTTGGCGCATTACACTGCAACAAAAGGGGCATTACGTCAATTAATTGTCAATCTTGCAGGAGAATTAGCTCCTGAAATAAGAGTAAATGGTATTGCGCCAGGCGCAATACTTGCTGCACCATGGGAAAAAGAAAGGTTTGAAACGATTTTAGCCAAAGTCCCACTTGGCAGGGCTGGAACTCCTGAAGACATTGCTAAGGCTGTGAAATTCTTGTATGAAGCCGATTACATCACAGGATATATCCTTCCTGTAGATGGTGGATGGTCAATAACATAGGTGTGGTGCAGGGGGTGAGATTTGAACTCACGAACCCATTGAGACCGGATCTTAAGCCCGGCGCCTTTGACCAACTCGGCAACCCCTGCGCAGACTGTCGGCGAGGCTGGGAATTAATGAATGAGTCGGGCTAAATCTAAAATTGAGCCAAATATCATCATGGACACCTCAGTATTATATGCTATTGCAAGTGGTTATTTGTTATGAGTAAAACAGCCCCTATCGCCTTGACCTTTATTTTGCTCTTTTCAGCATATGGATATATGGCGATAGGTTCGAACACAAACGATACCGATGGCCTTCCTTCATCCACAGATTTTTTCATATGCGAGGATGGTGAAGAGATTTCTGCAGATTTACAAAATAATGGCCTTGAGGATTGCACAGATAGTTCCGATGAGGATGTAATCGATCATACAAAGCACATCCATACCGCTCCACAATTAGAGGCAATCTTAGTCGAAATTGAGGGCGACCAATTCATTGCAGGTAATGTCATTCACGACCATCCAATGGAAGTTAGAATCAACTGGGTAATGCAATCCGCTGAAGGAAATTCAAGCGGTGACAATATGGCCACCGACATGAATGGTGCTTGGAGTTACGACATTGAAGTAGAGGACAGAAGTGAAAATATCTCAATCACATTTAGGGCACATAATTTACCTGAAGATACTTGGTCAGACAATCTGACAATAGTTATTGAAACAGATGAGATTGATAATGGTAATTCAAATGATAGTGGTGTAGATGATTCGGGCAATAATACAGATGGTGGCAATGAAACCGGAGGAACTGATAATGAAACAGGGGGAACTGGTAATGAAACCGGAGTTAACACACCCCCTCAATGTGATGCTGGACAAGATTTGACAACTGAGGTCAATGAGATAGCCTACCTTGATGCTAGTAACTCTGTAGATCCAGATGGTGACGTATTACAGAACCCTTCTTGGCAAATTCTTGAAAGGCCTGAAGACTCTACTGCAATGATTCAGAGTTCATCTGATTTTATTGCAGAATTTACCCCAGATTTTATCGGTAATTTCACCATTGAATTTTATGTTGATGATGGAGAAGATTTCTGTAAAGAGGTTATGCTGTTAGAGGCAGTAATTACTATTCCATCAATCAGCCTACCTACTGTTTCACAAGTACTTACTAACGATACTACAATGGCATATATTGAATTCACAAGTGAAGGAGGACACATAGAATCTTGGGGAATATCACCTACCTTACCTGCAGGAATTAGTTTTGACATTAATTCAGGTAGAATCAGTGGAACCCCTTCGGAAATATTTGAAGAAACCACATACACTGTATATGCGAATAATTCAGCAGGTTCAGGTACTGCTAGTATTACATTGAGTGTAATTGAAATGGGATATGATGCAAATGATCTTGCACAATTTTGGTTAGACTTCTTCCAATGCCAAACAAGTGACGATAGACCAATGGTTGATGATTTGGATACGGAGGGAGATGATAATTTCCAGTGTGAGGTATCTATTACTCTCAATGAAACTCATGCGACCATAACAACCAATGGAATTCCAAATCACGATTTAGAGTCGGGGCCAGCTTGTGCCCAAGGTGGAGATTGTACCGCTGAGCAAAACTATGTCTGGTCTATTCCTCGTAATCCTACCAATGACACAACTGGTGGCCACAATAGTGCAGCCTGCCCAGAAGCACAGGGGGATTTTGAATGCGCAGCAGACAGAGGTGCAATTGCAGTAGCAATCAATGGCGTACCACTCTATGGTCCTGAAGATGGGCCTGGCGGTGATGCTGTTGCTGCAGAACACGGTGCATTCGTCGAAGACCGTCAACCGATCGACTTGGGGATTTGTCATGGGCACAATGCGATGGGTGGAACTTACCATTATCATGCAGATTCAAATTGTATGCATTGGCATGCAAAAGAAGGTGAAGATATCAAAAATGACTACGATATGTCCAGTCCACAGGCAGTTGCACAAAATACCTATGATGGAAATCATTCGGAAGTGATAGGCGTTGCATATGATGGCTATCCAATCTATGGTTTCTGGGGCTATGATGCCGACATGAATGTTGTAGAAATGAAGAGTTCATACGAGCTAAAGGATGGAGAAACTGGCTACAATGGAATTGATGATTACAAGTATACTGAGGGGTTAGGCAATCTCGATGTTTGCAATGGACATTTCGGACCAACACCTGATTTCCCACAAGGGATCTATCACTATCACTCAACAATGCAAAATGGCGATGGTGACATGGGATTCCCTTACTTCCTAATCTGTTATCGTGGTGAAGCCGATTTGTCCAGTGCCGGTGGCAATGGCAATGGTGGAGGAGATGACCCCTGTGCGGGCCATGGAGTAACTTGGGGTCCAGGGATTGGACCACCGCCAGAAGGGTGTGGGGGCGGACCTGGTGGACAAGCCGAAATGACTCCTCTTGATGACTGGAGTTTCGACCCTATGGCACTGCTAATTATCGGACTTTGTTGTGCGACCGCATGGTCACTACGGCGGAAGTAAATTCACCCGTAGGGTGACCACATTAGGGTACATTGAGTGCAAAACCGTTTAACACCCTAGTGTAGACGGTAAATCGGTGCGCATGCTAAAATCACGACTTGTTCCAGTCCTCGTGCTGTTTTTGATGCTATCTTCAGGACTACCTGTTGTAGAGTTTGAAACTCTGGAAGAGGACCCTGTTTCTAAGAAGATTCCTGCAAATTTAGAAAGCTACAATTTGTACCTAGATGAGGAAGGGGAATCTGGTGGTGATGGAGCCATTACCACCATGGAACCAGAAGGTGCTCACAAAGAAGCAAGTATCCTTTCTGGTGTGGAGTTCCGCTCTGAAGATTTGATTAGCGACATCACAGTCTATGGTGAAGGAAGCGCTACTGAAGTCCACCTATACATCTACCTACAATTCAAAGGCCAAGAAGGCTCAACCGCTGATCTGACATTCACCTTGAATGCAGTAGGTGGTCCAACTTACACCGATACTATGAGCTTGGATGACCCATGCAATAGCGGTTTCATCAATAGTGACTGTTCTTGGACTCTGAATGAGATATTCTTCGATGTTCCAGAAGATGGGTTTACCGTTGAACAGGGCGCTCAATTGCGCCTACAGATCGATGGGTCAGCATCTTGTGAAGGTCAAGGCGGCATCGGGCAATCAGGAGATTGTGAATTATTGGTCGCATATGGTGATGTAGAACAAACCAATGGTTTCTCAAGATTGACAATGAAAGCAAACGCTCTGGCAGATTCTAGTGTTAGAGTGCACGCATCTGGTGGTATTTGGATTGACGATGAACAGTTAGAATGGTCTCCAAATCATCGCCCTGAGTTCAGAACCATACAATTCTCGGTTGACGTTAGAGATGCATTTGGACGCGATGACATCCATTCTGTAAGTTTAATATTATCAACGCCATCAGGTACAAATGCAGTATTCGATAAAGAATTTGAAGATGATGACCTAAGACTTGACAACAATGGACTGGTGGGGAATTATACTTGGACATATGATGCTGGAATCGCACCGGGAGAGTATGGTTTACAATTAGAGATTACCGACGTTCAAGGACACACCGTAGTTTACAGCCATCAAGGTTTAGAATTCTTGGAATATGGAATGTACCTCTCACTACCTACTGGCCAGCCAGATAGTGTATTGATAGCACCTGGGCAACTTAGCAGCGTTGAATTCATGGTAGAGCACACCGGTTCTGCTGGAATTGAGATGGAAGTTGAGTTTGAGTTATTCACATCCTTGCCCTCTACTTGGCCTTCACCATATTGGGACCAACCGGGTGGCTATTCTCTGAATGGTGGCGGTTCATTCAAGATTGCAACGCTTACGATTGAAGCTCCAGACGGCGACCTTTCTACTGCGCCAGACCGCATTGAAGTGTGGGCAAGAGGATTTGTTGAGAATGAAGATAATATTCGTGAGGAAGTCGTAATTGAGAAGATTGTCCTTGATGTCGAAGAAGTTGGTGTTTATGCACCACCTAGGCTGAATGTGTATGAAGATGAAGAGCATCAGATGCAAATTGCAGATTCAAACCGACCAGAGGCCTTTGATGAAACGCTATCACATTACATAGATTCTGATGAAGTAGGAGAGTACTACATCGATGTGTTCAATGCAGGATTCGATACCGACACTTACCGAATAAAGGTAGAGGAAATGCCTAGTTCAAGTTGGATGTACGAATTTTACGACAATGATACACTTGAACCATTGATCAACGAGGGAATTTATGTAGTGACCCCAGACATTGGTTCACATGAAATTCTGTCATTAGTGATGAAGATATATCCGCCTACTTCTCGTGATGATGTAGATATTGGAATGGTTTCAATTAATTGTTTCAGTGCAGGGGATGACCAACTAAGTTCCATGTCTTCATTTACAGTGCACCGAACATTCGGAATCCTTGCTGAAGTTA
>Ga0308021_10000613_pt1 | contig 16518 bp, 10 predicted proteins | sample Neamet351_FD_201296 | JGI IMG/M metagenome (GOLD analysis project Ga0308021, IMG submission 201296) | Marine microbial communities from water near the shore, Antarctic Ocean - #351 | ecosystem: Environmental > Aquatic > Marine > Unclassified | place: Southern Ocean | collected 2014-10-02
TATGAACAGCAGATAGAAGACATACAAGAATGGTTAAAAATTACAGAATGGAATGATGGAAAACCAATTACCGAAAATTTAATTACCCACATTCAAAATAAAATGATACAGTTTAACGTTATTAATGAGAAGAAAAACTCAAGAGAATTCATAAAAAACATGTACATTTAAATCATAAAAGAAAAACCCATGAAAAAAACAGTATTTATTGTAGTTTGTATTTTAGGAATTATTTGTTTTTCATCTTGCAGAAGCACATCACAAGCGTGTGGTTTAGCTGATAATATAACTATTCAAACAACTTTACAGCAAGCTGATTTCTCATAAAAATCAATTTGTTTCTTAATTTCAAATTCAATGAATCCGCTTTTTAGTGGATTTTTTTTTGATTATAGATTCCTGACTACGCAGGAATGAAAGAATAATTACAAATCGTTACCATTCAATTGGCTTTGCTCCTATTTCTTTTAAAAACGTGTTTGTTTTAGAAAAGTGCTTACTTCCAAACCAACCTCTCCAAGCTCCTAAAGGTGATGGATGAGGAGCTAAAAAAATGGTATGTTCGCTACTATTAATAAGGGACATTTTACTTTCTGCAAATTTTCCCCAAAGTAAAAAAACAACATTCTTTTTTTTATCTGAAATTTCTTTAATGATTGCATCAGTAAAGGTTTCCCAACCTTTTTTTTGATGACTTCCTGCTTCATGAGCTCTTACCGTTAAAGTAGCATTCAGTAATAAAACCCCTTGTTTTGCCCATTTTTCTAAATTGCCACTTTCAGGAATTTCTTGATTTAAATCTGTCGCAATTTCTTTGAAAATGTTTTTTAATGATGGCGGATGCTTAATTCCGTCTTTTACAGAAAAACACAAACCATTCGCTTGACTTTCTCCGTGGTAAGGATCTTGACCAATAATAACCACTTTTAAATCTTCTAAAGAACAGAAGTCAAAAGCAGCAAATATGTCTGTTTCATTGGGATAACAGGTGTGATTTTTATAATCTGATTTCACAAAATCAGTTAATTTATTAAAGTATGATTTCTCAAATTGAGGTTGTAAAATATTTTTCCAACTATCAGCTATTTTTACATGCATAGTTTGTTATTTTTGTAACAATATCAAAGATACAATTTTGAGTAAAAACATATCAGAAAAAACATTACAAGATTTAGAGTTTTCCACTGTTTTACAACATGTTTCAGAACATTGTATTTCTGGTCTAGGAAAAGAAAACGTTCGAGAAATCAAACCAATACCTAGTAGAAAACAGCTGTTTATAGAGTTGCATTTGGTGAATGAATATTTGTCTTCATTTCAAAGTGAGAACAGGGTTCCAAATCATGATTATGACAATGTTACAGACAGTGTAAAGCGTTTGGCAATAGAAAATAGTTTCATAGAAACAACCGCTTTTCTAAAAATCGCAACTACTTCTCTAACGGTAAATGAATTAATTAAATTTTTTAAGAAATTTCAAATTCAGTTTCCTACTTTTTATGAACTTTCTCAAAAAATTGAATTTACTACGTATGTAGATGATGAAATTAAAAAAATTATTGATATTTCTGGTGAAGTAAAGAATAATGCTTCTCCGGTTTTAAAACAAATTAGAAGAGACATTAATAATATTCGTGGCAAAATTGGTGCAAGTTTTTCTAGCGCACTTTCAAAATCCATTGCTGCTGGTTATTTAGATGATATTAAAGAGACAGTCGTAGACAATCAGCGTGTTTTAGCAGTTTCTGCAATGCACAGAAGAAAAATTGCAGGTAGTTTATTAGGTTCCTCAAAATCTGGTAATATTGTATATATCGCGCCACAAGCAACACTCGCATATAGTAGAGAGTTTCAGAATTTGGTCTACGAAGAAAAACAAGAGGTTGTTAAAATATTAAGAACGCTAGCCGCAACAATTCGTCCTTTTACACCCCTTTTAGAAGAATATTTAGCCTTTTTAGTACATACAGATGTTATTGGTGCTAAAGCAAAATATGCACGAGAAATGAATGCTATTTTGCCTAAAATTACTAAAGAAAAAAGAATCTTTTTTAAAAATGCAGTGCATCCTATTTTATGGCGAAAAAATAATGCTCAGAAAATAGAAACTATTTCTCAATCAATAGAATTAAATGAGAAACAACAAATTATAGTAATTTCTGGTCCAAATGCTGGTGGAAAAAGTATCACTTTAAAAACCATTGGGTTATTGCAATTAATGTTGCAAAGTGGCGTCTTAATTCCTGTAGACGAGCGCAGTCAAACCTATATTTTTGATGCGATTTTAACAGATATTGGAGACAATCAATCTATAGAAAATCAATTAAGTACTTACAGTTACCGATTAAAAAACATGCGTAATTTTTTACGCATTTGTAATGAAAATACGTTGTTTTTAATTGATGAATTTGGTACAGGTTCAGACCCTGAATTGGGTGGTGCTTTGGCAGAAATTTTCTTAGAAGAATTTTATGAAAAGAAAGCGTTCGGAATTATTACAACCCACTACTCTAACTTAAAGGTATTGGCAAACGAATTAGAGAATGTGACCAATGCAAATATGCAGTTCGATGAACGTTCTTTAGAGCCTTTGTACAAATTATTTATTGGACAAGCTGGTAGTTCTTTTACGTTTGAAGTAGCACAGAAAAACGGAATTCCGTTTAGTATTATCAACAAAGCTAAAAAGCGAGTAGATACTGAAAAGGTGCGTTTAGACAGAACCATTTCTAAATTACAGAAAGAAAGAACCAAATTACAAAGAAACTCAGATAATCTAGAAAAACAGAAATCTAAGGGGCAAGAATATTTAGAAAACTTACAGGAAAAAGAAGATAAAATTCAGCTGAAACTAGCCGGTTTTCAAGAATTGTATGATAGCAACCAAAGAATGCTTTCTTTAGGAAGAAAAATTAACGAATTTCTAAATAAATATTTTCAAAATAATAACAAAAAAGAACTGAATACCAATTTTAATAAATGGGTTGTAGATGAAAAGGTAAGGTATGCAAAGAAAAACCCTATAGACCTAAAAACAAAATCTCAAAAAAACGAAGCTAAAATTGTTGAAAAGAAGCAGCAAAATGTGATTCAAAAAGTTGAAAAAGAGGTTTTAGAAAAAGTGATTGAAGTTAGAAAGGAGAAAAAGATTGAAGCTGCTAAAATTGCCAAGGAAAAATCTGAATACATTTATGGAGTCAATGATAGAGTGCGAATAATCGATTCTAATTCTGTTGGAACAATCGATAAAATTGAAAAGAAAAACGTCTTTATCAATTATGGTATATTTACGACCAAAGCCAAATTAGAACAATTAGAGTTGGTAGAAAAAGCTAAAAAATAAATTTTACGGCGTACTTATTTCCTGTTTTCTTAATTATAGTTAAATTCTGTTAAGAATATATTAAAGTGCTTTTTTTCTGAAACGTTTTATAATTACAGCCGTCTTTCTCATATATACATTTAACTTAATATATCTATTATGAGAAAATTAAAATCAATCATCACCATTTTAGCGATTAGTTTATCAACTATTTACGCTGTAAATGCAACCGAAGTAAATCCTTCAAAAACAAAAGAACTTAGAACAGAAATTGTATCAATTTTAGGAAGTAAGATTTCAATCGAACTAGATAAAGCAAGTACCGCTGAGATTTCTTTTATAATTAACAATCAAAATGAAATTGTTATTATTTCTGTAGATTCCAATATTAATAAATTAAAAGCTATCATCAAAAGTAAACTGAACTACAAGAAAGTTGATGTAAGAGGTACAAAAAAAGGAGAAATCTATAAAATACCTTTGACTATTAATATTAAATAAATTGAACAACTGATTGGTTCGTTGTTGCCCAATTTTAGTTTTAAACTAAGTTGGGTCTTTTTTATGGCATAAAAAAAACTCCTGAATTTCTTCAGGAGTTTTTTTTTAATAATTAAATGTATTGTTAAACGTTTTGCTTTTTAATTAAATTCAAAGCAGAACCTTCATTATACCATTTTATTTGACCTTCATTATAAGTGTGGTTTGCGATAATAGTATCTTTACTTCCATCAGCATGAACAACTTCTAAGGTTAATGGTTTACCTGGAGAAAATTCCTTTAAATCAATAAAGTTGAAAGTATCATCTTCTTGAATCAAATCATAATCAGCTTCATTTGCAAAAATTAAACCTAACATCCCTTGTTTTTTCAAGTTTGTTTCATGAATTCTAGCAAAAGATTTTACAATAACAGCGGCAACACCTAAATGACGAGGCTCCATAGCAGCATGTTCTCTAGAAGAACCTTCACCGTAATTATGGTCTCCAACGACAATCGTATTAATTCCCACAGCTTTGTACGCCCTCGCAGTTGCTGGTACAGCACCATACTCTCCATTTAACTGGCTTTTTACAAAGTTGGTATTCATGTTATACGCATTTACAGCTCCAATTAAGCAGTTGTTAGAAATATTATCTAAATGCCCTCTAAAACGCAACCAAGGTCCCGCCATAGAAATATGATCAGTTGTACATTTTCCATGTGCTTTTATTAATAATTTTACGCCAGATAAATCATTACCTAAAGGAGTAAAAGGGATTAATAACTCTAATCTTTCAGAATCTGGACTTACATTAATATCAACTCCACTTCCATCTTCTTGTGGTGCTAAATAACCATCATCTTTTACTTCAAAACCTTTTGGAGGTAATTCCCATCCAGTTGGTTCATCTAACATTACTTCTTCACCGTCTTTGTTGATTAATGTATCCGTAATCGGATTAAAATCTAATCTTCCTGCAATGGTAATTGCAGCAACCATTTCTGGTGATGCTACAAATGCGTGCGTATTAGGGTTACCATCTGCACGTTTTGCAAAGTTTCTATTAAATGAATGTATTATTGAATTCTTTGGTGCATTTTTCGGATCATCATAACGTGCCCATTGACCAATACATGGTCCACAAGCATTTGTAAAAATCTTCGCGTCTAAGTTTTCGAATACTTGTAAAACACCATCTCTAGCAGCAGTATAACGTACTTTTTCTGAACCAGGATTAATTCCGAATTCAGCTTTTATACCTAAACCTTTATCAATTACTTGTTGTGCGATTGATGCAGCTCTAGATAAATCTTCATAAGAAGAGTTGGTACATGAACCGATTAAACCCCAATCTACTTTTAATGGCCAATCGTTTTTATTCGCAATTGCAGTCATATCTGAACCTACTTTCGTAGACAAATCTGGTGTGAATGGTCCATTTATTAACGGACTTAATTCTGACAAGTTAATTTCAATAACTTGATCAAAGTATTGTTCTGGATTTGCATATACTTCAGCATCACCAGTTAAATATTCTTTTACTTCATTGGCAGCATCAGCGACATCACTTCTATCTGTAGCACGTAAATAACGTTCCATAGATTCATCATATCCAAAAGTAGAAGTTGTTGCTCCTATTTCTGCTCCCATATTACAAATTGTACCTTTTCCTGTACAAGACATTCCTGTTGCTCCTTCCCCAAAGTATTCTACGATAGCGCCTGTTCCTCCTTTTGCAGAAACAATACCTGCTACTTTTAAAATAACATCTTTTGGTGCAGTCCAACCCGAAAGTTTTCCTGTTAATTTAACACCAATTAATTTTGGAAATTTTAATTCCCAAGCCATACCTGCCATCACATCTACAGCATCAGCTCCACCAACTCCAATAGCAATCATACCTAATCCACCAGCATTTACTGTATGTGAATCTGTACCAATCATCATTCCTCCTGGAAATGCATAATTTTCTAAAACAACTTGATGTATAATTCCTGCTCCTGGTTTCCAAAAACCAATTCCGTATTTATTAGAAACTGATTCTAAAAAATTAAAAACCTCATTACTAACATTTAACGCGTCTTGTAAATCAGAAGTTGCGCCATTTTTAGCTTGTATTAAATGATCACAGTGAACAGTTGTAGGTACTGCAACATTCTTCTTACCAGCTTGCATAAACTGTAACAAAGCCATTTGAGCAGTTGCATCTTGACAAGCGATTCTGTCTGGAGTAAAGTCTACATAGTCTTTTCCTCTAACAAATGCTTTTTCAGGGTTACCATTCCATAAATGAGAATATAAAATTTTCTCAGCCAACGTTAATGGTTTACCTGTAATTTCACGAGCAGCGTCTACACGTTCTGCCATAGAAGCGTAAACTTGCTTAATCATATCAATATCAAAAGCCATAATATCTATATTTTTTTTTGTGATTATATATAAGATATCTAATATACAAAATATATCATTATTTTTATTTTATAAACTTTTATTACTGATGGTTAAATGGAAATTATTGATTAAAAAAGACTGTTAACATAAGGATGATTATGGTTTTATTGCGCATAAAAAAAAGCCTGATTCTTAGAATCAGGCTTTTAATTTAAAAATAACTATTTTTTTTTAATTTTTAACTAGCTGCTTGCTAGAAGGTGCAAACTTAGTTAAGTTAATTCCTTTTACTGCTGCTTTATATTCAGACATCGTTGGAGTTCTTCCTAAAATAGTAGAGAGCACAACAACAGGTGTTGATGAAAGTAATGACTCTCCTTTTTTCTCATTACTATCTTTTACTACTCTTCCTTGAAAAAGACGTGTAGATGTTGCCATCACAGTATCTCCTGCCGACGCTTTTTCCTGATTCCCCATACAAAGGTTACAACCTGGACGCTCTAAATATAAAATATTCTCGTATCCTTTTCGTGCAGTATCTTTTGGAGCATTATCATCGAATTCGAAACCTGCGTACTTTGCTAAAACGTCCCAATCACCTTCCGCTTTCAATTCATCTACAATATTATAGGTAGGTGGTGCCACTACAAGTGGAGCTTTAAACTCAACCTTACCATGTTGCTCTTCAACATTTTTAAGCATTTGAGCCAAAATTTTCATATCCCCTTTGTGTACCATGCAAGAACCAACAAACCCAAGATCTACTTTTTTAATTCCTCCATAAAAAGACAAAGGTCTAATTGTATCATGAGTATAACGCTTAGAAACATCATCATTATTAACGTCTGGATCTGCAATCATTGGTTCTTCTACTAAATCAAGATCGATAACAACTTCAGCGTAATATTTAGCATTTGCATCCGGAGTTAAAGCAGGTTTTACACCCGATTTTATTTCTGAAATTCTATTATTTGCAATATCAATCAAACCTTGTAATACTTGTTTTTGATTGTCCATTCCCTTCTCAATCATGATTCGGATTCTCCCTTTTGCAATCTCTAGAGATTCAATCAAAGTATCATCCTCAGAAATACAGATAGAAGCTTTCGCTTTCATCTCTGCAGTCCAATCCGTAAAAGTAAATGCTTCATCAGCAGTAAGTGTTCCTAAGTGAACCTCAATGATTCTACCTTGAAATACGTTATCTCCACCAAAAGTCTTCAACATTTGAGATTGTGTAGCATGAACAACATCACGGAAATCCATATAACTTTCCATTTTCCCTTTGAAGGTGACCTTTACTGACTCTGGAATTGGCATAGACGCCTCACCTGTAGCAAGTGCAAGCGCAACGGTTCCTGAATCGGCACCAAAAGCAACACCTTTAGACATTCTTGTATGAGAATCTCCACCGATAATTATTGCCCAATCATCAATAGTTATATCATTTAAAACCTTGTGAATCACATCGGTCATCGGTTTGTAATTATTTTCAGGATCTCTAGCGGTAATCAAACCGAAATCGTTCATGAATTTCATCAATCTAGGAATATTTGCCTTCGATTTATCATCCCATACGGAAGCAGTATGACAACCCGATTGGTATGCACCATCTACAATTGGCGAAATAACTGTAGCAGCCATCATTTCCAATTCTTGAGAAGTCATCAAACCTGTTGTATCTTGTGAACCTATAATATTTACTTCTACACGAACATAAGATCCAGCAAGTAATGTTTTACCTGGTGTAGTACCAACGGCATTTTTATTAAATATTTTTTCTACAGCTGTAAGACCTTGGCCTTCATTAGAAACCTCTTTTGAGTTCGCATAAACAGATACAAATTCGATTCCTAGCGCTTTTGCAGCAAATGCCTGTAATTTTTTACCAAAAACAATAGCATATGATCCACCAGCTTTAATAAATTCTACTTTCTGAGGGGTTAAAGACGCGGAAATATCTCTTAACTCGTTATCCCCGTAATACAGCTTTTTTTCCTTAGTATTTACTGTAAGTACAGTTCCGGTAGCGACAGAATATGCTTGTTCAAGAATAGGTTCTCCTGCTTCATTTCTAATTGTATTACCGTCTGCATCTTGCTTTTTTACCCAATTTTGAAGATCAATTCCTATACCACCAGTAACTCCTACGGTTGTTAGAAAAATTGGTGAAATACCGTTTGTACCTGCAATAATCGGAGCGATATTGATAAAAGGAACATACGGGCTAGATTTTACACCCGTCCATAAAGCCACGTTGTTTACCCCAGACATTCTAGAAGAACCAACTCCCATTGTACCTTTGTCTGCAATTAGCATAACCCTTTTACCAGGATGTTCTTTTTGTAGTGCTAAAAGTTCGTTTTGCTGATCCTTATTGTGCTCAAATAAGCACTGACCATGAAGTTCTCTATCAGATCTTGAATGTGCATCACCCCCTGGAGAAAGTAAATCTGTAGAAATATCTCCTATTCCTGCAACAAAAGTAACAATTTCTATTTCCTCTGGAATGTCTGCTAACTTCGTGAAAAACTCTGCCTTGGCATAACTCTCTATTATTTCTTTAGCCGTTTCGTTGCCACTTTTAAATGCGTCCTCTAAACGATCTGTATCCGACTCATAAAGAAAGACTTGTGTCTTTAAGACAACTGCGGCTTGTTTTGCATTCGAAACATTATCACCTAGTGCTAAATCTAATAGCACATCTACTGAAGGCCCTCCCTTCATATGTGATAATTGCTCAAAGGCAAAAGAAGGTGTAATTTCTTTTACGAGTGCTTCACCTAAAATAATTTTCTTTAAAAATTCAGCTTTTACACCTGCGGCACTAGTAGTTCCAGGTAAAACATTGTAGATAAAAAAGTGAACAGAATCTTCTCTGTACTCATTATCAACATCTTTAATTTGGTCAATTATTTTACGTAATAATTCTGCACCATCAATTGGCTGCGGATGAAGTCCCAAATCTTTGCGTTCTTCTATCTGCTTGAGGTACTCTTTATAAATGCTCATGAAAGAAATATTTAATTACTAAACACCTTTTTGATTATATAAATGTCAAAAGGCACCGTATTTATTTATAATTTTATTGAGAACAAATTTAATCTATTTATATCAATTTTAAACTATAAATAATAGATTGGAGTAATTTATAAATAAATAAAGATAATTTTCAATAACACTGAATTAAATTCAATGAAAGCAGCTATTTTAAAGTTTTTTATGTGAATTTGATAATATTAAAAAATAAAAAGCAGACTAGTAAGCCGAATTCTGTACCTTAAAATAAGGTTCTTATCATTTATCTAGTTCTAAAATTACTCTTAGAATCTATCTGCCTACCCTTTAGAATCGAGCGAGTAGCTCTCAAGCTCTAATTTACATGGCATTGCACCTCATAGAGTTTACCTGGTTTCACTACAGCCGAACTGTACTTGCTTTCTGTTGCACTTGTCCTCAACTTACGCTGGACGGACGTTATCCGCTATGATTACTCTATGGTGTCCGGACTTTCCTCCCTAAATCAAGTTCAGGGCGATAAGATAAGTCTGCTAATATTTTTTAATATTCTTTTAAGTTGAAAAAAACCCACTCAAAATATAATCTTGAGTGGGAAAAATTGCTATGAAAAAGAAAAAGTGTTATTGATTGCTCAATAACATTACAAATATATATTAAAATGATTTACTAAAAACATTTTAATAAAAATAAATGTAACTTTTTTAAGAAAACATATCTTTTACTTTTTCAAAAAATGATTTATCTGATGTATTTGGATTTGGTAAAAAGTTTTCATCATCAGACATTTTTTCAAAAAACTGCGTTTGTTCTTTGTTTAATACTTGAGGAGTCCAAACATTTATATGAATTAAGAAATCTCCTGTTCCGTAACGCTCTATACTAGGTAAGCCTTTTCCTTTTAGTCTTAAAATTTTACCAGATTGAGTTCCAGCTTCAATTTTAATTTTCACTGTACCTGTAACTGTATCAACTTCTTTACTTGTTCCTAAAACAGCTTCAGAATAGTTAATATATAAATCGTAATGAATATTAGTTCCTTCTCTTTTTAAAGTTTCGTGCTGAACTTCTTCAATTAAAACTAATAAATCCCCAGCGATTGAGTTTTTACCAGGAGCTTCATTTCCTTTTCCGCCAACTTTTAGTTGTACACCTTCAGTTACACCTTCAGGAATATTAATTGAAACCGTTTCTTCTTTCACTATTAAACCTTGTGAATCTGCTTCATTCGGTTTACTACTGATAATCTCTCCTGCTCCAGAACAACCACCACAAGTAGTTGCCGTTTGCATTCTACCTAAAATGGTGTTTGTAATACGCATTTGCTGACCAGAACCATTACATGTTGTACATGTTCTGTAAGTAACTCCTTCTGCTTGTACTTTTCTACGAACTTTTACTTTCTTTTCAACACCTTTTGCAATTTCTTCTAAAGTTAGTTTTACACGAATACGCATATTACTTCCTTTAACTCTTGCTTGACGCTGGCCTCCGCCACCACCAAAACCGCCAAAGCCTCCGCCTCCGCCGCCAAAGATATCTCCAAACTGACTAAATATGTCATCCATATTCATTCCACCACCACCAAAGCCACCGCCACCTTGAGGTCCATCAAGACCAGCGTGACCATATTGATCATAACGAGCCTTTTTGTTTTCGTCACTTAAAATTTCATAAGCTTCTGCTGCTTTTTTAAACTTTTCTTCAGCAGTTTTATCATCTGGATTTTTATCCGGATGAAATTTAATAGCCATTTTTCTATATCCCTTCTTAATCTCTGCTTGAGTAGCAGATTTTGAAATACCTAATATTTCGTAAAAGTCTTGTTTTGCCATATTCTTTCAATTATCAATTAACAGAAATCAGTGATCAATGGTAATTGTACATTGTTAATTGTAATTTATTTATTGTCCTATTACTACTTTTGGATAACGAATAATTTTATCTCCTAATTTGTATCCTTTTTCGACACAATCAATTATTTTTCCTTTTAATTTTTTTGATGGAGCAGGAATTTGTGTAATTGCTTCGTGAATTTCAGCATCAAAAACATCACCAGCATTTGTTTCAACTCTTGACAGTCCTTTTAACTCTAATGTATTGTAGAATTTTTGAGAAATTAATAAAACACCTTTTCTTAATTCTTCTGTTTCTTTATCTCCTTCAATATGTGTCAGCGCACGCTCAAAATCATCAACAATTGGCAGTAGAGATGTCATTAATTCTTGTCCTGCAGTTTTGAATAATTCTATTCTCTCCCTAGACGTTCTTTTTTTATAGTTTTCAAACTCAGCAAAAAGACGTAAAAATTTATCTTTTTCTGCTTGAATCACTTCTTCTGCTGTTGGTTCTTCTTTTATAACTTCTGCTTCAACTTCTTGATTTTCTTCAATTTGAACAGTTTCTTGTTCGTTTTTTATTTCTTCTTCTTTTATATCTTCTTTCTTACTCATTTCTTTCTAATCATTAGATTGTACACCATTTATTTGCAAAAATGTTGCCAATAAAAAAATCGTGTCAACTTGACACGATTTTTATGTATTTTTTTTTTAATTTATTAAAGGTTTGGAATCCAACTCCCATTCCTTCTTTATAGGGATCTTTAAATATTTTAAAATAGTGGGCACAATAGCAGTTTGTGGAATTGTATTTTTTTCTAAATCAGCAATTGTTTTAATTTCTTTATTATTTTGAATATTTTCGAAAAATAAATTTCCTTTTTTATTCATTCCAATAAAAATAGTTTTTTCTGATATTGTTTGATTTCCATGCCCGTATCCTTTATCATCTCTTCCGTGGTCTGTTACCAAAAGAACTAACCATTCGTCCTTGTTCTCTTTTTCTCTTTCATTTACAGCAGATAAAAGCTCACCTAATAGTTTGTCAATCTTAACAATTGACTTGTTATATTCATCTCCAAAACCTTTAGAATGTCCTACAATATCAATATCATCTAGATGAATAAAAATAAAATCTGACTCCTGATTTTTTATTTGATTTATTGCCAAATCTGTTGAATACTCATCTCCCCCACCTTGAGATGCAAAATCTACTTTATACATGTCTTTATACAATAGTAAATTTATATTTTTCCAAGTAGCAAGACTAGCAGTTTTTAACTTTGTGTTTGAAGTTTTTACTAAATTAAAAATACTTTTTGAGTTGCTAATTTGATTAGAAGAATTACTAGTCACTTTGTGCTTATCAACCCAAACACCTGTAAGTATTGTTGTCCAACTTGGTCCGCTTGAAGTTACTTGCTGTGAAGGCGTTCCAAAAACACCTCCATTATACCCTTTTTTAATTGTAAACTCATCAAAATTAGGAGTAACATTCTTTGATATCTGCTCAAATTGCAAACCATCAATACCAATTAATAATACTTTCTTTTTTTGAGAAAAAAAAGTTAATGATATAAAACAACTGAATGTAATTGTAAATAATACTTTAAAGTTCATATGACATTTTAAACATTTATTCTTTCAATTTTTGCACCAATAGATTTTAAACGAGCTTCAATGTTTTCATAACCTCTGTCTATTTGTTCTATATTATTAATGATACTTGTACCATTTGCAGATAGCGCAGCTATTAATAGAGATATTCCTGCTCTAATATCTGGTGAAGTCATTTTAGTTGCACTTAACGGGCTTTCAAAATCCTGACCAATTACAGTTGCTCTATGTGGGTCACACAAAATTACTTTTGCGCCCATATCTATTAATTTATCCACAAAAAACAAACGACTTTCAAACATCTTTTGATGTATTAAAACAGTTCCTTTTGCTTGTGTTGCGATTACTAAAACAATACTCAATAAATCGGGTGTAAATCCTGGCCAAGGAGCATCTGATACGGTTAATACAGAACCATCTATGTAATTTTGAATTTCATAAGATTCTTGTTCTGGAATATAAATATCATCTCCTCTTTTCTCTAACTTGATTCCTAACTTTCTAAATACATTTGGAATTTGTCCTAGGTTTTCCCAACTTACATCTTTAATCGTTAATTCTGACCTAGTCATTACTGCAACACCTATCCAAGATCCAATTTCGATCATATCTGGTAAGACTGTATGCGTACAACCTACTAAGTTTTTAACACCTTCTATTTTTAACAAATTAGAACCAACACCTGTAATATTTGCACCCATAGAGTTCAACATTTTACATAATTGTTGAATATAAGGTTCACAAGCAGCATTGTAAATTGTTGTAGTTCCGGTTGCTAAAACAGATGCCATTAAAATATTGGCAGTTCCGGTTACAGAAGCTTCATCTAGTAACATATCTGTACCAAATAATTCATCTGCATCAACACCGTAAAAATGTTCTTCTTTATTATATCTAAATTTCGCACCCAATCGAATAAAACCTTCAAAATGCGTGTCTAAACGTCTACGACCAATTTTATCTCCTCCAGGACGCGGAATATAACCACGACCAAAACGAGCTAATAAAGGACCTACAATCATAATAGAACCTCGTAAAGAACTTCCATCTCTTTTAAATTCAGTAGATTCTAGATACTCTAAATTAATTTCATCTGCTTGAAAAGCATACGAATTTCTACTTAGTTTTTCTACTTTTACGCCTAACTCTCCAAGAATAAAAATTAATTTATTTACATCAATAATATCAGGGACATTATTTACGACAACTCTTTCTGGGGTTAGTAAAACGGCACAAAGTATTTGTAAAACTTCATTTTTAGCTCCTTGTGGAGTAATTGTTCCGTTTAATTTATGACCGCCTTCAATTCTAAATGATGCCATAGACTAATATTTTTTTCTATTTTTATTTTGATTGGTATGAACTGGTTTCTTGTAAGTACTTTTAGGATTGTTTTGACCTTGTCCTTGTGTACGAGGTTTTCTTAATAAATTTTTACTTTCAGAAAGTGCTTCTTCTGAATTTCTTAAATCTAATTTCCCATCAGATAAATCAAATAAATGCTTAAAAATTACAGCATCATCAACAGTATCTTTATTCCAGTTTAAATAACATTTTTTCATGTGGTTCGCAATGGTAAATACCAATGCGTCCTTTTTGTCACCATCTTCCCAACTCAAAGCAATATCAATCATTGTTTGAATATTGTTACCGTAATAACGATATCTTGATGCCGATTTAGGATATGCTAATCCTTCTGGTTTTTCTTGTAGTTCTTCTTTGGATGGCTGAGGATAAGGAGATTCAACATCTAATTTAAAATCTGCCATGATGTACAATTGATCCCAAAGTTTGTGCTTAAAATCGGGAACATCACGTAAATGTGGTTGTAAATTACCCATCACATCTACAATGGATTTTGCCATTTTATCGCGTTCTTCTTTAGTTTCTAAAGCCAAACAATGGTCTACTAATTTCTGTATATGTCTGCCGTATTCTGGTATAATCATTAACGGTCTTTCTGAATTGTACTCTAAATCGAATGTCATTTGTTTATTTTTGAAAAGTGTTCTCGATACATTTTCTTTATTCATTTTAATCAAAAGAAAACACTAGAACTGACAAGTTATAATTTGTAGTTATTTAACGTTGCAAAATAGCGATTTATTTTTACTTCTATGAATGATTTTTAACCAATCACTTTTAATTTTGCAAATTGTAATAATAGTTTCTTTTTTCCAACCGTACCAAATTTAATTTCGGCTTTTTTATTTGGTCCATTTCCTTCTAAAGCAAGTACTTCTCCTTTACCAAATCTATTATGTTCAACGATATTACCAACAATAATATTGCCATCAAATAAATTGGTGTTTGATGTGGCTTGTGATACTTTCTTTAAATTTTTAGGAATTATAATTTCTTTTTTCTTTATTAAATCACGCTCCATTTTTTTACGCTGAATTGGTTTTTGAAAACGAATTCCTTTTGGTGCATCATCAAAAATACTTTTATCTAAAAATTGATTGATGGATGGTTCAGGCATTTTTGGAGTAATATAATGCAAGTATTGATCATCTATTTCTTCTAAAAACCTACTTGGTTCTGCGTCTACCAATTTCCCCCATCTATAACGTGTTTGCGCATACGACAAATAAGCCACTTTTTCTGCTCTGGTTAATGCCACATAAAACAACCTGCGTTCTTCTTCAAGTTCACTTCTGGTACTCATACTCATTGCTGATGGAAATAAATTTTCCTCTAAACCAACAATATAAACATACATATATTCTAATCCTTTAGATTGATGAATGGTCATTAAAGAAACACTTGGCTTGTCATCATTATTTTTAGCATCGAAATCTGTCGCCAAAGCAACATCTTCTAAAAATGTGGTTAATGAAGTATCTTCTCCTTCTTCAATTTTATCGGTAATAAAGTCTTTAATTCCGTTTAATAATTCTTGAACATTTTCAACTTTACTAACAGCTTCAGGCGTTCCGTCTTTTTCTAAATCTTTGATTAATTGTGTTTGTTTTACCACAATTTCAGCAATTTCGAAAGCATTTTTTGTTTGCGATTCAATTTGAAGTCGCAACATCATATTCATAAAATTCTGAAGCTTTGTTTTTGTACCAGCATTAATTTTTAAATCAATTTTATCAATATATTTTATAACCTCAAAAATTGATTTTTTATAATGATTTGCAGCTATTGTTAGCTTGTCTATCGTTGTTGCACCAATTCCACGAGCAGGATAATTGATGATTCTTTTTAATGCTTCTTCATCATTTGGATTGATTAATATTCTTAAATAAGACAAAATATCTTTGATCTCTTTCCTCTGATAAAAAGACATTCCTCCGTAAATCTTATAATCAATTCCCTTTTTACGCAACGCATCTTCCATTGCTCTAGATTGCGAATTTGTTCTATACAATACGCAAAAACTATCGGAACTTAATTGATGATTCATTTGGTTTTCCCAAATAGATTGCGCCACAAATCTGCCTTCTTCTCCGTCAGAAATTGTACGCATTACATGTATTGGATCACCTGCATCATTAGACGTCCAAACTTCTTTATCTAACTTTGTTTTATTTCTTGCAATTACAGAATTTGCTGCATTTACAATAGTACTTGTTGAGCGATAATTCTGTTCTAGTTTAAACGTTTTTACATCAGGATAATCCTTTTGGAAATTTAAAATATTCTGAATATTTGCTCCCCTAAAACTATAGATACTTTGTGAGTCATCACCCACAACACAAATGTTACCAAATTTATCTGCTAATGCCCTAACAATTATATACTGTGAGTGATTTGTATCTTGATACTCATCAACCATAATATATCTAAAACGATCTTGATATTTTGCTAAAACTTCTGGAAAACGTGCCAATAATTCATTG
>Ga0308021_10000616_pt1 | contig 16478 bp, 19 predicted proteins | sample Neamet351_FD_201296 | JGI IMG/M metagenome (GOLD analysis project Ga0308021, IMG submission 201296) | Marine microbial communities from water near the shore, Antarctic Ocean - #351 | ecosystem: Environmental > Aquatic > Marine > Unclassified | place: Southern Ocean | collected 2014-10-02
AGTGACCCACTTGTGGACCGTTCCCATGGGTAAGAATAACCCTCCATCCCGCTTCAAGTAAATCTACTACATCGCTGATTACCTTAGCGAGTACCAATGCTGAATCTCTGACATCGCCACCCATTGGTGATGAAAGGGCATTACCCCCTATAGCATAGACAACTGTGCGAGACACAAACTAAAATTGGACAGACTAAGGTTTGATGCTTTCCCAAGTACAAGTCATGAATAATCGAATTGAACCGATTCCAGAGCCAACCGAGAAAATATACGGACAAAGTGATACATGGTGTGGTTAACCGAATGGCATGGTCGGAGAATTATCACCGGATGGACAGTTTGCATGGAACGGAACTGCATGGGAGCCAATTCAAAATACCGAGGCGCAACCAGCTGCAGATAATATATTCCAACTCAATCCACAAACAGATGATGGACAGGTTGATTGGAACCCTGTTTCTGAAAAATCAGAAGAGGGTGGCAAAGGAAAAATCATCGCTATGAGTATTGTTGGTTTACTAATTGCAAGTGTATTAGGATGGCTACTATATGCATTCGTCATCGACGCAATGCTATTTCCAGATGATCTCACCAAAGATGAATTCCTGAGTATTGCCAACGATTCTACCAAAATCGAGGATGTAGTAAGTGGTGATGTTGATGATTGGTATTGTAACGTTAAATTTGTTCAGAGCGATGGCTTTACTATTACCACAGAATATGATTACTACGCCTCTAAAAACTCTGCAAGGTCAATTTCAAGTTTGACCATCATGGGAGATGAAACTTCAAGTGATGTTTGGATTGACCAAAGTCAAGTCGCTTGGAAAACGTTGACTGATGGAGAAGATGGTAAAGAAAGCGAAACTGGTAAAATAGAAATTTTGGGAATGGAATCCACTCCTTCCGATGAACTATTCAACAAAACAGACAGCGAGATTGATGCTTGTTTCATGCACAATGTAGTTGCAGCGAGTTTAGCCGGTAACCCTTCACAAAAGTTCACCTCTGGCCCTGAAAGGTTTCCTGATGAAGATGGTGAGAGAGCCGTTAAAGTATCCACAGAATTAGAACTGGCAGATATTGAAGAGAATGAAACATTTACAGTTTCAGTGTATTTTGATGGTGATGATAATTTACTAGGAAGCAAAATAGAAAATTCCACCTTTACAGGCACTATCAAATTAAGTTCGAAATCGACACCCAAACCAGGATGGGTTAAGAACGCAGACACAGAAGTACCCCTATTGCTTTCTGTGGAGCCCTCAGCCATCTGGAGTACTTCTTCCAACGGTACAATTAGTACACAGTTTAACGCAACTTACTCAATGGATGGCGCAGAAGTTGTTTTGTATACAACTGCATATGATGATGACTACAATGACATCTACGAGATAGAGTATCGTGTAGATATCGAAACTGCAATGAATGAAGGATTGATGATACAATATATTGATGACTGGTATGGTAGCGAGAATAATTGCAGTTTGACATTCACAGACAACGAGCCCCTACTAGAGATTTCCACTGGTGACGTGATTTCAATCAACTGTGATAACTACTCGATGGACGACTTTGATATGGGTATAGCCAACGCTAACGGAATTGCTGAAGAAAAGGATTTATCTATACCTTGGATTTCACCATTCTTCACTATAATTGCTCTACTCGGAGCGGCATTATTAGTTTCGAGAAAAGAGGCCTAATCGGGAATTTCACCAAACTGCTGAAGCGAGGCATTCAAGCATAATGCCTTGCACGGCAGAACATGGCGAAGGAGTTCTGGATTGGTGATGTCCAGGCTGGTGCACATGATGGTGCCGAAGTTGAATTAAAGGGCTGGGTTAAGAGAACTCGTGGCTCAAACAAGATTAGATTCGTAGTACTGCGCGACTCCACTGGAACAATCCAGTGTGTTGCAAAACGTGAAACCCTTGGCGATGAGGCCTTCGAAGAACTGAAAGGTGCCCTTATTGAGGCATCTATAATTCTCAAGGGGACAGTAAACGTCGATGAAAGAGCACCTGGTGGCCATGAACTTGTAGTATCTAGTGCCGAAGTTATCGGTGCGGTAAGAGCCGAGACTCCATTTCCAATTACAGAGTCTGCAATGGCAGCAGCAGATGGTGGAGAGACCGAATTCTTGCTAGATAATCGCCATCTGTACTTGCGAACAGGTCGCATGACTAACATGCTGAAAATACGTTCGAGCGTTTTCGGTGCAATTCATTCCTACTTTAGGAAGAAAGACTTCATCGAATATCAGGCTCCAAACTTCGTTGCAGGTGCAGTAGAAGGTGGTTCAACATTATTTGAAGTTCCATACTTCGGGAAAAAAGTATACCTAACTCAATCTTGGCAACTTTATGCTGAAGCTGCAATGCCGGCATTAGAGCGATTATACACAATTGCTCCATCATTCCGTGCAGAAAAGAGTCGTACTCGCAGGCATCTAACCGAATTCTGGCATGCTGAAATGGAAGTTGCTTGGGCTTCTAATGCTGAAATCATGTCACATGGAGAAGGACTAGTTCGACATATTGCTCGTACTGTGTTGGAAGAAAGAGAAGCGGAGTTGTCAGATATTGACAGAGACCTTGACCTACTCGCTAGATATGCCGACAGTCCATACCCGAGAATGCGTTATGATGAGGCTGTTGAAACTCTACAGGGAATGGATGTAGATATCGAGTGGGGACAAGATTTAGACTACTCCAAAGAAAAGATTCTGACTCAAGATTTCGATGTTCCACATTTCCTAACCCATTATCCTAAGATTGCAAAACCATTCTATCACAGGATTGATCCTGATGATGACAACTATGTTTTGTGTCACGACTTACTTGCACCTGAGGGCTATGGTGAAATTGTAGGCGGAGGAGAGAGAACTTGGTCGGAAGAAGAAATCCTAGCACGTATCGATGCCGATGGAATTCCTCGTGAACCATATCAGTTCTATATCGACACACGTACCTATGGAGGAGTTCCTCACGGCGGATTCGGACTTGGTGTTGACAGAGTTTGTTCTTGGCTATCAGGGGCAGACCACATCAGAGAAGTGATTCCATTCCCTCGTGACTCTCGTAGAGTCACTCCATGATTTGCTTCTTGATTGCTTCAAGCACATCGAGTAGATTGCGATTACGGATAGTTATCTTAGCAACTGCAACAGGTTTTTCATCCCAAGGATTGAAACAGATTGACAATTCACTTTGCTCAAACATTCCAATATCGCCTGCACTGTCACCAATAGAAATGGTTCTCTCTTTGGGAATATCAAGACGGCGTTGTAGCATATTTACAATCGAACCTTTGCCATTCATTTGGACTTGATACCGCCCATAATCACCGATTGTTCCGTCATTTCGACTCAACCAGCCATTTGTGAAAACGTGGAATTTAGTATCGCATCCTCGGTGACGGTTGATTCCACCCCATCGCCGGCGCCAAGGACTCTCACTTGGATACATACATGCGATATCTCGGGCAGTTTCCTGCATTCCACCACTGATGATTGCTACTTCATGGCCATTCTCTATGATCCAATCCAAGCATTGCTTTATTCCCTCCATTAATGGAGTTCCAACGCAAAGATTACGCATCTTTTCATCGGTGATATCCGGATGTGCTCCTTTAACGAGAGCCAAATCCATTTTGAGCCAATCCCATTCATCCAATTTACCTTGATTGTAAAGAGTGAATGCCTCTTCATTTGAAACCCCTAGCTTATCGTAAACATATTGCCAAGTAGACAAATGGTCAACAAGGACTCGGTCCATATCAAAACAGATTAGGTGTTGCATTTCAATACCTCAATCTTCCTTTGGCCAATGATTGTATTGTGCTTGAATTTGCTTAACTTGCTTACCCATAATGTATAGGATTAGACCAACCATCATAGCAAATAATCCCATGAGAGTAACACCTATGACCGCCAGTCCAACACCCACACTAGTTTGATTCCACTCATCGAATGTGTCCAGTACGTTACCAGACAATTTGTAGCCCACAAGGAAGAGAACGACTCCTGGAATTCCGAATAGAAGAAGTGGATGTTTGGACTCTAACATCCAATAGAAAAGTTGAGCAAACTTAGATGCAGTTGCTAATGATTCTCTCTGCTGCACTTTGGGAGTGGGCTTTGAGTGAAGAACACGGACTCTCAGGTCCTGTTCTAATTCTAAAGGGGTATCAGAAATATTGGAATTTGCTAATGATTCAAGTCCAACAATTGAAGCGGCCATGTGTGAAATATCTGCATTTTCATAAACTACTTCCTGTGGATTGGATTTGTCATTACTACCACTGCTGAATGACATATGAACATCCCAATTCTCTCTGGCCCTGTTTACAAGCAATGGAAGGTCTCGTAATTTGAATCTACCAGTGATGTGAATCAGTAGTGTGTTCTCTGCAGGTTCATCTTCAAACAATAATTTTGCTAATGATGGAACAAGCGGTTGCTCTTGGTAATGAACAACCCTACAATCCACTTTTTTAGCCAAGTCAATTGTCCCGTCGGTACTACCTAAATCCAGAAGAATTACGTCATCGCTAAGTTCACGTGCCCTGACTACCAAAGACACGAATCTCAGTTCGAAGTCCTTGCCCATCAGAACGATGCGTAATGACTCCATGAAGGGCGGTTATTCTTCTAAGTGATGAAGTTCATGGCTGTATTACATTCCAAAGTGCCGGTTAAGGCTAACAGTAAAGCTAGCCAAACTTATGATTCTAAGAGTTCCATTGCTTCCGATAATAATGTCTGATTTGCCCAATATGTCTTATTTTTCCATACTGTTTTACCATCTCCATCAATCATAGTAAATGAAGGAGTTGCTGGATTTGCAAATGCAACTGTGTAGTCGTAATCGGTATCTTGGCCTGTCGCCATATCGATTGCAGGTTGTCCATCACCCGGAATCAAAACTGGCCAAAGCGATTGAGTCGAACTGTTTTCCGAAGCGTATACCTCTATCACCTCATCTCTTGATTCAAATGATGGATACCTGTGAACTGAGATTATTCTAGTGTCATTGGATATATTCCCGTCCAACATTGCTCCAGCAATCATTTCGGTCCAATCATGGCAGCCTGAGCATCCTGTGGAAACCCAAAGTATCAGGGTATTTTCACCATCTGCATCAGCTATGATATCCAACTGCTCGCCTCTATCTATATCACGCCCTGCGGTACTTGCAACCAGGTTCAACCGATCGGGAAGTTCAACCTCTGGCGTCATGTTCTCTTCTGTGACATCCGTTTTTTGAGGAGTGGTGCAACCTGGAACTACGAGCAACAACATTACGACAATACAGAGGGGCTGTAGTTTGGTCAACATGACAGAAATTTGGTACGTTGGCATTTGAAGATTTGTTTATTCGTATTCTTCCATGAAGTTCATCATGCAACCCTTTGTCGGAGTGCCATGTACGAGGGGTGGTTGATTGGCGTTATCATCCCCGCTCGTAATGAAGCAGAGCACTTACCTGGTGTTCTGGACACCATTCCTAAATTTGTCGACAAGGTGGTTGTAATCGATGATGGTTCAATCGATGGCACTGGAAATCTGGTTGGTAGTGCTGAATTAGTCACATTGGATGGCGAAGGTGTTGGCGCTGCAATAGATAGCGGGCATCAACATTTATTGAAATTATTTGATGACAAGTTCATTTCAGTAGTTATGGCCGGAGATGGACAAATGGACCCGGACGACATGGAGAGGCTAATCTCCCCGGTAGTAAATGGAAATGCACATCATGTGAAGGGAGAAAGAATTGACCGTGCTGGAAAAATGCCGATATATCGCAGATTTGGGACCTTACTTCTCTCAATACTAACCACCTTCGCTTGTGGCCAGACGATTCGAGACCCACAATGCGGCTATACTGCAACAAGTAGTGAAGTTCTGCGAACTTGGAATTGGACTGTGTCTTGGAAAGGATATGGATACCCTAACTGGTGGTTGATGAGACTATCAGAAATTGGTTGGCGAATTCAGCATGTTTCGGTAAAAGCAATTTATTCAGGCCAAAAAAGTGGTATTCGAGTTGCCACCTTTTTGCCCAAGGTATCAGTGATGCTATTGCTGGGGCTGCATGCTCGAATATTACGCAATACAATCAAGAGGCCAAGCCTTCCATTACTGATTACATGGGCGACTTATGTGACGGGTTGGGTTTATTGCCCTCTAATGTTTGTAGTTACTCACTTAAGTGACAGAGTACACGTTAAATCGATATTGAGGGATGTAAGATGAGAGCACCAGGTCGGTATGCACGCGCCAGGCATATCTTGATCGGTACCAAAGCAGAAGCTCAGACAATACTCGATGAAATAACAAAGGCAAAGAAGCCATTGAAAGTATTCAAGAAAATGGCTAGAGACTATTCGACATGCTCTACATCAGCCCAAAAAGGAGACCTTGGTGAGTTCCATGAAAAACAAATGGTACCCGAGTTTTCTAAGCAAGTATGGGAACAAGAATTAGAACACTGTGATTGCTTCATTAAATCCAGATTTGGCTTTCACCTAATCTGGGTTCATTCACGTGATGAATGACTATTCATCCTCTGAACTTTGTTGACTAGTAACATCGTCAGTTCGGATATCTATCTTTTCAGAAACAGCAGCAAACAGAATTGTCAAGTATGTTGGAACTGTAAGTAACCAAATATATGGAATTATAATTGTAGCAAACGTTAGCAATAGTATACATGCTCCAAATATCAACGGTTTCACCTTAATTTCATAGTGGTCATTCAATGTAAATACCAGGTATTTTTTAGGTTTAGGAAGGGCCACTCCCTGACCCTTTTGCTAATCAGGGGAAACTTCAATTACTTTTGTTTCAGGTAAGGATTCAACAATTATTGGTTTGCTACTATCCACAGCAAGGTATTGAATAGAATGCTCTTTTTGCATATCTAATTTTGTTGCTTCCATTTCTAGCCATTTGGTACGAACCATTTCATATTCGGCTAAATCATAATCAAACTTCTTTGCAGCACGTGTCCTAGCATTTGAATCGAACTTCAACAATAAAGCACCTGTAATTACAAAGCCCAATCCAATTACACCATTACGACTATCCGATACATGATCGAAAGTGCCACTTGGAAGTTTTAACAATATCATGACACCGATTGCACCTAGCGATACAAATATCAAAAATGTACAAAATTCATACGTATCCATTGCTACTCTACGCTTTCGTTTCGGCTTGTCTTGCATCACATTCCATCGATTGGCCATGGTACCTTCTAGGACTGACGATAAATCAATGTTACCGTGAATAAGGGTTGGAAGGTGGGTCTGTCCAGATTTGAACTGGAGTCCAAGCGTCCCAAACGCCCGAGTATAGGCCAGGCTAACCCACAGACCCTTCCAACCCGTGCGCCAAGGTTTCCCTTCTTGAATGTCACTGAAGAAGCGAGTAGGAACCATCGTTGTTTCTTACCAGCAATCCTTGGCTAACCGCTTCCTCTGCTACATCTTCAGCATCTATCGCAACACCCTTGCCTCGCAAAGCCCCTGCGAGCCTATCAAGTCCAACCACGTCGTTGATTGCAGCAATTTTAATGCATGAAAATAGCAGAGATGCGCTTGGTTCCTCTTCAATCACAATTGTTCGGGGTAACTTCTCCCGCATCTCATCTCGAAGGCTCTCCGGCATGTTTGCAATCGCTACTTCTCTTTGCAGATCACTTGCATTATCTGCAACAGAAACAATCTGAAGCTTGTCACTCGCTGAAGTCCCGCAGTGAGGGCATTTGCGGGTTTTACCCTCAATACCCCAGCACCGTTCGCAATTCGAGCAGCGAACGACAGTATACACTTTCTTCCCTCACAATGAGAAATCAGTCGACCCGCCATCATTGGAAGGCCGGTTGCCACCAGGACGCATTGCTGGTGCAGCCGGTGCCTTTGTGTCAACACGGCGTGCAGCATTTGCCATTGCGTCTGTTGCTTGACGAGTAAGCCCCGCACGTACACGGCCAACATTGCCTCCACCTGACATCTTGAGTGATTCTGGAAGAATTAGTGCGGCCATTGCCACGCCATAATGATCTTGAGCAGCTGTTACTTCATCAACAGCCACATCAAAGGATTGAACTTCAAGGTCTCTACTTGCAAGGCGTCTCTGCAAGTTCCGTTTTAGCAAAGACTCTGTCTCTTCATAATCAAGTTCAGTAGTAATTTTTGCAACGATTGCACATTCTTCCCCCTCGGGGGTTGTACATGCAGCCCATGCAACTCCAGCACATGCGCTTGAACCACCATACGAATATGCAGTTGCTATGTGGCACTCTACAAGTGACCCCATAGGCAAAGATTGAGGCGGTGTTGCTTCGAATCCCATCGGTAAGAAAGCACCGTGAACTTCAATCAATCTCGAGTCACCAAGACCCATTTCTACCAAACCTTGGTCATAAGCATCTTCCGCATTTTCGCCCCAAGGAGCAACTGCCGTCATTAGCCAACCAGGACATGCTGCTGCCGGAGCAGCCGGTGTACCACCAGAACTGAGCATATTAGGGTCCAGCATGGGCTAGGTTCATCAAGACCTTGGTTCGAGTAATGGGTGTGGCAAGTAATTCGAGGGGTATTCTGTTGCTTGGGGCTGTCTTGATGGTTGCAGCCGCTGCCGGTGTATCTACAACTAGTGGTACCGGATGGATTGTCCCAATGACTATTTTACTTTCAATAATCTTTGGAATATTGTCTTTCAGTGTATTGACAAATCGGAAGGAGAAGACAAGAGGAAGTACCCCTTTAACGATTAAGACTGAGAGTTCTGGAAAAAATATAGAATCTTCCATTCAGGACTTGCCGGACCCTAATGATGCTGGTTTTGACTTACCAATTTTGTAATCATTCAATAGAGTCATCATTACTGAATACTACGGGCTCAGGACCCATGGGTAAATCTTCTAATTCATCACTATTCAATTCCCTCATTTCCGCATCTGCGTGAAGTATTTGTGAATGCCCATTGGGATCTAAGAATTCTAATGTTATTGGTCGTAGAATTGGTTCTTCTTTGAGTTCAAGTAAAGTCGTATGCATTTCCTGCAATGTTTGAATATCAGACATCTCAGCATCATCGGTATATGCTTGCCTAGTTACCATTACTATAACTTCCATGAAACGGTCGATTACTCCTTCAACATTGGAAACATAACCTGTCGAGGCTGTGCCGGGTTTGACCTCTAAATCCAATTCAACTATCCTAACTGTGCATGAAGATGAACGAACAATCCGGGCACGAATATGTTCTGGCTTACTAATCAGAAGCGTGCAGGCACCCGGTTTATCCCCATCTGCAGGAATAAAATCAGTTTGTATCCAACCACATGCATGGCAAAGTACTGTAATTTGTGTATGCTCACCAAAATATGGAATCTCATCGATGTGGGTCATCATTCCAACTTGTCCTTCGACATGACAAATAGGGCAAGGGATCTCAACTGGAACTTCTTCCATAGTATCAACTCAATTCAAATCGGAAGGGTCTATTGCGAATGCTTCAGATTCTAAACCACGTATTCCTCTGCACCCGGGGGGTAGTAGCATCAACCTTGATTCAGTTAGCCTTATGATTTGCCCACCCAAGTCATCTTCTACGAATTGATTCAACCTTTCAATCGCAGTCTGTAATTCAAGGTCACGATTCAGTAGCCTCTCCATACGGACAATGGCAGCTTCACCATCCGCAAGCCAATCCATAAGTTGTGATGTACCAGTAACATCATGCAGAGTTGCTCGATGGATAACCAAACCATCGGTCACTTTGGGAACCGGAGCATCTGGATATAATTTTTCCATATCATGATATCTTGTTGAGGCATTTGAACCTGTAGACGAAATCGTTGATTCTTGTGACGGCAAATTTAGGGTGCGTGGGGCTGAACCACCAAACACATCGAGCGAGGTCTGCCTCTCCGCCTCCTCGCTCATGAAAGGTATCGTGTGACGGTTGGTTGATAAGGGTCCCGCGAGACGGGGGTAATATCCCGCTATTTGGTGGGCTCCTATCAGAGGTGACAGAGATGAGTGAAGAAGGTCCAGGCGTAATTAAGACAGGTACTAGCACAATAGGCATCACATTCGACGGAGGCGTTGTAGTTGGTGCAGACCATCGAGCAACCATGGGTCACTTTGTAGCAAACAAGAGTGTCCAGAAATTATTCAAAATTGGAGATAACCTAGCATTGACTACCGCTGGACTCGTCGGGCATGCACAATCACTAGCTCGTACACTAGCAGCAGAAGTGTCTCTATTCGAGTTGAGGCGTGGCGACTTGATGACAGTCCGCGGCGCTGCCACTCTAACCGCTAACATTCTTTCAGGAAGGTCTCACTGGGTCCAACTACTAATTGTTGGAGTCGATAGTGAAGGCGGCTCAGTTTATTCAATAGATTCAGCAGGTGGCTCAATTCCAGACACCTACTGTGCAACCGGTTCAGGCTCGCCATACATGTACGGTGTTCTCGAAGACGGATTCAGTGAAAACATGTCTAGAAAAGAAGCGGTCGGACTGGCAGTACGTGCACTATCTGCATCTGCACAGCGTGACGCTGCATCGGGCAATGGCATGGATTTAGCAGTCATTTCTACGAAAGACGGATATGTATCTGTTGAACAGAGCGAAATTGCGGCACTACTCAAGAAGTGAGTGCCTTCAAACTCCACCGCGGGTTAGTCCCGTGGATCCCTTTAGGGGGGTTCACCATGTCAATCAGTGGAACGGAGGTGACTTACTATGAGACTTAGTTTCAAAGAAATGAAAGATGAGATAGCAAAGATTGTCCCTAACGATATCGAATATGATGTCGATTTGGAGGCAGGAGATATTGCAATAATCACACCCACGCCGGATGCATTCGGTGGCGGTGAAGGATTAATTGGAAAGATAGCTAAGAAAATTAAGCGAAGAATCGTTCTCCGGCCTCATGCTTCAATTATGAAGAATGAAAAGGAAACTGAAGAATACATTCGTGAATTAATCGAGGAAATTGCAGGTATTGATTCAATTTATTTTGACGCTTGTTATTGTGAAGTAACTGTGATTTGTAGCAGTCCCGGTGAAGCAGTTGGCCGACGTGGTGCTAATGCAAAGGCGATCCGTGATGAATGTGGCTGGCTTGTTAAGTTTGAAAGAACACCTCCAATTCATTCTAAGACCGTTCATGACATCAGAGGTTACCGAGCAACCCATTCTAAAGAGAGGAGGAAATTGCTCAAAGACTTTGGTTTGAACATTTACCGACCAACCCGACCTGGTTCTTTTTGGGTTCGTAATACGGCCTTGGGCTCCTATCGCGAAGTAGGACGTGCATGCCATCTCGTGACTACTAATGAAAGTCGAGTTATGATTGATGTTGGAGTCAACATTGCATCAGATACCGACCCAATGCCATATTTCACTGCACCAGAAGCTCTCCCTATGGAGAAACTGGATGCTGTTGTCCTGACCCACGCACATCTAGACCATGCAGGAATGCTACCAGTTCTATTCCGATATGGGTACAGAGGCCCGGTATATTGTACACCACCTACAAGAGATTTGATGCTACTATTGCAATCTGACTATCTGAAAGTCGGCGGTGCTGAAGGTAAGCGAGCACCTTACGACATGGAAGATATTCGAACATGTATGCGCCATGTAGTCGATGTTGATTGGGGCCAGACTGTTGATATTACGCCTGATGTGAAACTCACATTCCACAATGCAGGGCATATCCTTGGTTCATCCTCGGTTCACTTGCATGTTGGAGATGGCAAACATAACATCGTATTCTCTGGCGACCAGAAATACGAAAAGTCTTGGTTGTTCGATGCAGCAAATACACGATTCCCACGTTGTGAAACTCTAGTTATTGAATCAACATACGGTGCATCTGGAGATTTCCAGCCAAGTCGTGAAGAAGCAAATCAGGAATTACAAGATATTGTCTGCCGAACAATTCAACGCGGTGGCAAATTGATTTGTCCTGTGTTCGCAGTAGGGCGCTCTCAAGAAGTGATGATAGCGATCGATGAACTATTCAGGTCAGGAACCGTAAAACCAGTACCTGTATATCTGGATGGAATGATTCAGGAAGCGACTGCAATCCATTCATCGCATCCAAATTATCTCACACAAGCTCTTCGTAAGAGTTTACTAACAGATGATGGTAACAATCCATTCACCAGTGAATGGTTCCGTCCTGTACGGGGACGTGACATGCGTGAATCGATAATAATGGATGGTAGCCCTTGTATTGTACTGGCTACAAGTGGAATGATGAATGGCGGACCTGTCATGAATTATTTCCAGAATTGGGCACATGAAGAACGTAATTCACTTTGTTTCGTAGGATACCAGGCAGAGGGAACCTTAGGGCGACGTTTGCAAAAGGGCTTTAGTGAAGTTCCAATGATTATCAATGGAAAAACTGAAATTGTAAAAATCGGCTGTGAAATGGCGACTATCGATGGTTTCAGTGGCCATTCAGATAGGAGACAATTGCTTGAATTTATTGAAAATATGAGTCCAAGGCCTAAGAATGTAATTTGCCACCATGGTGACTACTACAAGTGTAACGAACTTGGTAGAACACTACGTGAGAAATTCAAGGTGCGAACATATGCACCACAGAATCTTGAAACAATCAGATTATCCTGATTATTCGAAGAACGTCTCGACAAGATGGGCAGTCTCTGCTCTCTTTTCTGAGAGTTCAGTGAGCCATTCGGTTGCACGCTCAACACAGAGTTGTTTCATTTCGCTGGCCAATATACGTCCCGAGCGGTAACCCTCATTGATTTCAGCCAAATAGGTGTCATCTTCTTCGAAGAAATACATCATGTATTGGTATGCAACATCTTTGTCAGGGTCTCCCCCTAACCTACGGTGCTCCTCGACAGTAGCTTGTCCCCCTGAGAATGACTTTTTGATTTTCTGTTCAGCCGTAGCCACATCATCTGAAAGAAATAGGGTGGTCTTTGGTTTGGATGAGGACATTTTGTCTCCCGTCATGCCTACAGCAAAACGATGGTAAGTGCTTGATGGAGCGAGTAACCCCATGCCACCCAACTTCCTTTCAAGTGTCAGAAGTGCCATCCGGATCGACCCTTTGTCACGAGAGGTTGCACTCGGAATATTCACTGTGCCATGTTTTGGATTTGACAAAATATCTGAGAACCCTAGGCTTGAGATGGCATCTACTATCATTACAAAGATTTCTTTTTGCCTTTCCTTGTTAACTCGGCCATTTGATTCAACCCCCATTATCTGGGCATTGTCATCTTGAATAGAAACGCCAACCTGCAATCCCATTTTGGCATCGTTTACATTGAACCAATTCGTCTTTGCAGCAAGACCCCTTGTTAATCTTAGATGAGGGTCTTGGTCTACACCAACTGGAACGACAATAGGTCTAAGCCCCCCATATTCATCTAATTGAGGATGGAGAATATCACCTGCTTGAACCAATGGTGCCTGAACATGTGCTAGATTTGTTGCGCCATCAAATCCATAGATGGCCTCAAGTTCTGAAAGATTGGTTCTCTTTCCAAGTTGGAATCCCAACCGCTGAACTATACTTCTTTGTGATTGGAAATAAACAGTAGTCTTTTCCGGATCTAGACCGAGTGCTGCATAATTGGAAACATATTCTTCCGCAGCAATACGACGACCTTCAGACAAAGAAATCCCACGTGTTGCAGTAGATTCTAAATCGGCAACTGCAATCGTTACGTCTCCACCTTGTTGCTGAAACCAACGAACTTGATCTATTACCATAGAATGACCAAGATGCATCATGCCAGAGGGCATCAATCCGGTTAGAACACCGAATGGGCTATTCTTACGCTTAGCCTCGAGAATAATATCAAGGTCTCTATGTGCGAATACTATTCCCCTTCGATGAAGCCTAGAAGGGTCGCTAATCGAAACTCCATCCATTGATGACAATCCAAATTGTTCGACAATACGCGAATAATCTGTAGACTGCGAAGAGCCCCACGGATCGATGGTTACCTCGTCATTCATCATCTCCACCGCCACTACTCGTAGGCATCAAGGCTTCGGCCTTAGAATGGGCAATAGCATCTTTCTTGAGTAAGAGCCAGATGCCCGAGACGCTAACAAGCAAAACTCCAAGTCCAGCATATGGCAACCAAACAGAGCCTTCTGCTATCCCCCTAGGAGAAATTAACCAAGTAAATCTCAATTCACTATTATCATCGAATCTTTTTGACCACTGAAACAGATCGGTTGTCGAATGTCCAGCAATCGTTAATGCAGAACTTTTGTTGTTGAAGAATTCAGTGCGCCCTAAGATGTCATAATCAGTATCACTTGACAAATTAAAATGAATAGGATGACCCTTTAAGACAGTGAAATATAGAATATCTCCTTCTTGCCTCCAACCTTCCTTACTGTTGGATTCATCAGCACTGATTTCGACGAGATTAGATTTGGTAACAGTTGCATTCGGTATCTCAGCAATCCAAGTTATTGGCACGCTCCATGCATTTGGAGCAGCGGAAGCGCAGGCTACAGTGTCAATATGCTCGAATGTCAAGGTAGAATTTGTAATATTATGATCGAATTCATGGCATCTCTCAACAGTCCAATATGAATACGCTTCACCCCAAGTGGTAAACCAGACATCATTTCTTTGTGAGAGCATATCAACCACGCTACTATCATGTCGGACTGTAGCATCGTTAATTCGACCAATCCAATACATATTGACTAATCCACCTTCATCTAATTCAGCACTCAATTCATCTACATCAGAAATTCCTTTCTCCAAGGAACCGCCCCTCCTCCCTAAATCGAACCAATCATACTCATTGATTGGAACATTTTCAGCCGTATGCCAGGCTGTTGCTGATTGTTCCGTGTTATCACCATGGATACTGAATCCTTGATTACTGACTAGGGTGTGCTGATATGCTGTCAAATCATTGGGAGTATATGTTGAGATTGGATTACGAGCCCATTGTGATGCATCTATTCTTGCTTCAATATAATCTCTGCATTCTAGTGCCACTGCTCCTGGGTCTGCTTGCCAAGCAAGGTTGGGCATACCATAGCAACCGAATTCATCACCATCTTGAAGATGGTCTAAACCGATTGTTGCAAGCCATCCATCCTCTTCCCACTTGACTTCTGCGAGGACCATCGGAGCGAATGTGGCTGAGAGGAGCATTGCCAATACCACTAGACGCATATGCTGATGCCTGCATAGGTCGCATTTCAGCATTACCACACCTAATGCCTAAGCAACCATCAAAGGTTAGGTGGAAGTGCAAGGCGATATGAGTGAACTCAAAGAGGCGTGGATGGCCCTCGAGAGGCACTGGAAAATAGTTCCAAGTGAGACTAGAATAACAGGGGACAGATCCTATGCAATGATGCGTTGGACCCTAGCTCCATTTTTCCGAATGATCCTGCGAGTAAAAATCCGAGGTGTGAAGAATGTCCCCCAATCTGGGCCAACCATACTCGCTGCAAATCATTTATCGCATGTCGACCCATTGGTCGTCATTCTTGCTTCACGTCGAAAAACCCACTATCTAGCTAAAGAGGGGCACTTCAGGAACTTTGCTTTGGCTGCCTTCATGAGAGCAACTGGTCAAATAGAGACTAACAGGGACACAGGTGGTGGTGAAGCCCTATCGAGTGCTGCTGTGGCATTACATGCAAAAAGGGCGTTAGGGATATTTCCTGAAGGGACTAGGTCAAAGCGAGACGAGGCACCATTTTTGTTGCCAGGTAAAACAGGAGTTGCCCGCCTTGCAGCTGCATACCCAGAGGTACCCGTTGTTCCAATTGGATTAACTGGAACTCGTGATTTTATGACACCTTCAAAAAATAAGTTTCCACGGCTGTGGCGTACTGTTGGCATATCCTATGGCAAATCTGTAACCTGGTGGGAGTGGCTAGAAAAAAGAGCAGCGCTACCAGATTTGCAAGCACTTGCTGACAAAGAAGACCACGAGGTTAAATCAGCATTAGCTGGAATGTACAGAGAGTTCACTGATGAGTTAATGGAGAGAATCCGTGGACAAGGTGCTCCGTGACAATCCTCAAAGGCCTTCGCAATCGACGAACTAACCGATGCAGGAGTATCTAGATCTAATGCAACGCATCCTTGATGAGGGTGAAGAGAAAGGTGACCGTACCGGAACTGGTACTCTATCGGTATTCGGTCATCAAATGAGATTTGATTTATCCAAGGGATTCCCGATGGTTACAACCAAGAAATTGCATTTGAAATCTATCGTTCATGAATTACTTTGGTTCCTTGCCGGCGATACTAATGTGGCATACCTCCAAGATAATGGAGTACGAATATGGAATGCCTGGGCTGATGAAAACGGAGACCTCGGCCCTGTTTATGGCAAGCAGTGGCGTAAATGGGAATCAAAAAGTGGAGAAGTGATTGACCAAATTGAACAGGCAATTGATATGATAAAG
>Ga0308021_10000617_pt1 | contig 16464 bp, 15 predicted proteins | sample Neamet351_FD_201296 | JGI IMG/M metagenome (GOLD analysis project Ga0308021, IMG submission 201296) | Marine microbial communities from water near the shore, Antarctic Ocean - #351 | ecosystem: Environmental > Aquatic > Marine > Unclassified | place: Southern Ocean | collected 2014-10-02
AACATCCCCTAGTCCCATATCGTCGAATAATATTGACCGAACAAGACTCGGTAGCGCTGCTCCAAGTGAAATTCCCAGATTAATAATAAGCGTGTTTAAGGCGGCACCGCGCATTAAATAACGGGAAGATTAACGCCTCGAGGCTCGCATATACAAAAACTGTAAGGCCAGGGTCGCGCCGGCCAGCGCTGTGATATTAGCGTGGTCATAAGCAGGCGACACTTCCACCACATCAAAACCAACAATATTCAGGTCGGCAAGACCCTGCAAAATACGCAACGCCTTGGAGGTGGTTAAACCACCCACTACAGGCGTACCCGTGCCGGGCGCATAGGCGGGGTCCAGGCAATCGATGTCAAAGGTGAGATAGGCTGGGTTGTTTCCCACCCGCTTGCGAATCGCCGCCACAGTCTCAGCCACCGACTGTTCGTTGGCTGTGTGGGCGTCTATCACCTCAAAGTCATGTATGGATCGATCATAGTCCGTACGAATGCCAATCTGAATAGAACGATCAGGGTCGATTAGACCCTCCCGAGGTGCGCGGTAGAACATACTGCCGTGGTCGTATTTTTGGCCTTCAGCGTAGCTGTCGGTGTGCGCGTCAAAGTGAATAAGAGACAGCTCCCCGTGGGTTTTTACATGCCCGCGTAACAACGGCAGGGTGACAAAGTGGTCACCACCAAAGCTCACTAATGTTTTTCCCGCGGCAGCTATTCGGGCCGCGTGGTCTTCAACCTGGGTGAGCATATCTTCACTGTCTCCCCACATAAACTGAATGTCGCCATAGTCAGCCACTGCCAGTCGATTAGCAAGGGTGAAGTCCCAGGGCCAGCGCTGCTCTTCCCAGCGCAAATTAGCGCTGGCTTGGCGAATGGCATTGGGGCCGCTGCGGGTTCCCGCTCGCCCACTGGTGCCAAGGTCGTAGGGCACGCCCATTACAACCGCGTCGATAGACTGATCTTGCAGGTCGCGACTGAAGGGCAAACCCATGTAGCTAAATACATTGGAGAACATCGATGTATCGTTCAGAGGTACTGTTTTGTCACCCATTAGGCTGTCCTGTTGTGTTTAAAGACATGCATCATACTCCAGCGGCGTTACTTGTTTATCAAATTCGTCCAGCTCCTGCGCTTTGGTCAGTGCGTAAGCGCGCTGAAACACTTTGCCAAAATTGTCGCCAATAAATTCAGAAGACTCAAATCGGGCCAGAGCATCGGGCCAGTAACGCGGAAGGCTAGGTGGCAGTTGGTCATAGGCGTTACCCTGCAACGGCTGGGGAGCTTCAAGTTTGTTTTCTATGCCATGCAACATACCCGCGAGTATGGCGGCAATGGCCAAATAGGGGTTGGCATCTGCCCCGGAGACCCTGTGTTCAATACGTGTGGCCGCTGGTGCATCGGCTGGCACCCGCAGCGAGACTGTACGGTTCTCATAACCCCAACTGGGCGCCAGGGGAGCGTGTGTGCCGCGCTGAAAACGCCTATAAGAATTCAGGTTGGGGGCAAATATCAACATGCACTCTTCCATACTGGCAAGACAGCCGGCGATGGCCTGACGCAATAATTCATTGCCTGCGCCGGTGCCATCGTCAAAAGCGTTGTTGTCATCTTTATCCACCAAGGAGCAGTGCACGTGCATGCCATTACCCGCAAGATCACCAAAGGGCTTTGCCATAAAACTGGCGCGCAGCCCATGCTGCTTTGCCACGCCTTTTATGGTGCGCTGCAACAGCACGGCCTGGTCGGCAGCCACCAATGCGCTGGGGCTGTGATAGAGATTAATTTCATATTGCGAGGGTGCGCCCTCTTTAATCAGTGTGTCTATGGGTAGACCCTGCACGCTGCAGGCATCACGTATGCTGTGCATCAGCTCAGCCATGTCTTCCATGGTGTCTATGCCATAGGTCTGGCCGCTAGCCAGCGCACCACCCACTCGGTCGCTCTGGGTATGTACCGGGCGGCCCAGGGCATCATCCTCTTCGCACAGTAAATAGAACTCCATTTCACTGGCTACCACCGGGGTTAAGCCATAAGACGCGAAGCGCTCCATCAAGCGTTTTAACAAGAAGCGCGTGTCGTTTTCACAGGGCTCTCCACTCACCTCGCGTAAACTCAGCAGCACCTGTGCAGTGGGCCTTTTAGCCCAGGGTACTCTCACCAGGGTGTCGATATCAGCCTCGCAAATTCCGTCGCCGTCACCACTGTCGAAAACGAAGGCTTCGACATCACGGCCCCACACGTCAAAGGCCAGCGCGCTGGTGGGCAATTTCAAACCGCCGGCAAACACCTTGTGGATTTTGTCTCGGGTAACCCACTTACCCCTCAGGCCTCCCGCAATATCCGGCAAAATAACTTCGAACACTTCGATGTCCAAGTTGGCGAGCAAAAACTCTTGCAGAACTTGCGTACTGTTTGACATAAATAAAACCTAGCTCGCTCTTATACTTTCTAATGTCTGTAGTCGGGGGCAATACACCACTTTAGGGGTAATCCATTCACACGATGACTATGCCAAACTGCCCGACACTGTATTAGACATGGGTTGACCTTATTTAGGTATACCTCTTAAGGGTAAGAAAGTTTAACCCTACCTGTTATGGAGAAAACACACATGAATGCCCTTACGAAAAGCCTGCGTGAGATCGACAGGTCTCATCACTTGCATCCTTTTACCGACCTCAGTGCTTACAGCAAAACAGGCGGCAAGATTATCTCGAAGGCAGAGCATATTTATATCTATGATTCCGAGGGCACCAAGTTACTCGACGGCATGTCTGGCCTGTGGTGCTGTAACCTGGGTTACACTCAGCCTGCCATTGCCGAAGCGGTGCACAACCAGCTGCAGGAACTGCCCTACTACAACAATTTTTTCAATTGTTCCAATCAACCATCGCTGGAGATGGCCAAGGCTCTGGTGGAGGTAACACCGGCCCAATTTAACCACGTATTCTTCACCAACTCGGGCTCCGAGGCCAACGACACCAACATCCGCATAGTGCACCGTTACTTTGACTTAAAGGGCCAGCCTGAGAAGAAGCACATCATCAGTCGCAACAATGCCTACCACGGTTCAACCATTGCCGCTGCGTCTCTGGGCGGAATGGATTATATGCACAAGCAATTTATCGGTCTGGATTACGTGCACTACATCAATGAGCCCAACTGGTTTGTTGAAGGCGGCGATCTGGACAAAGACACTTTTGGATTACAGGTTGCCAGAGAGCTGGAAGCCAAAATCGACGAAATAGGAGAAGGTAAGGTTGCCGCCTTTATCGCCGAGCCGGTACAGGGTGCCGGTGGCGTCATTATCCCGCCCGACACTTACTGGCCTGAAATACAGCGCATTTGCGATGAGCGCGACATACTGCTTATTGCCGATGAAGTTATCTGCGGTTTCGGACGCACCGGGGAATGGTTTGCCAGTGAAACCTTTGGTATCAAGCCCGACCTGATGACCTTTGCCAAAGCCGTAACCAACGGCTTTATGCCGCTGGGCGGCGTTATGGTGGGGGACAAAGTTGCCGACGTCTTGATCAGCGGAGGTGGTGAATTCAACCATGGCCTCACCTACTCCGGCCATCCTGCAGCCTGCGCAGCCGGACTGGCAACCCTGGATATCCTGAAAAACAGTAATATCATCGAAAGCTCAAAATCGATTGTGGGGCCACACCTGCAACGCCGACTCGCCGCACTGTCTGACCATCCTGTCGTCGGCGAAGTGCGCGGCCGCGGTATGTTTGCCGCCGTCGAGCTGGTGAAAGACAAAACGACCCGGGAGCGCCTTGCTCCAGATTCAGCCGCAGCCGTGGTCTGTCGCGAGGCAGCTATTGCCGGCGGCCTGATGGTTCGCGCCACTGGCGATGCCATGATTATGGCCCCACCGCTGATTTGCTCCATCGAGGAAATTGATACGCTGGTGGATACTTTTACAGCGGCACTGGATACTACAGCGGCGCATTACGGCGTTAGCTGAGGTTTTTGTTTGCCGGTATGTTTAAACAAATGTTCTTCCCGGAGCTGTCTCTGGGCTGGCAAATTTTCAGCGGCATAGTACTCACCTGGATAGCGGTGGGTGTGAACATTATGTCCCTCGACCTGGGTAAATGGATCCCCAACATCGGAGCCATTATCATTGCGCTCTATCTATTTGGCACCATTGCCATCCTCGCTGCAATCCCCGCCGGAGACGTAAACTTGGTCGAGGGCTTAATGAACACATTCAGATTATTCTTTGGGCAAAGCCCCGCTGGCCGGGCCTTCACCCTTGTATTGGGTGTTGGCGCACTTTTCACTTTTTTCTCCAACGGAGTGACCTGGGCGCTGGGGTGCAACCGAGCAGCAGCAGAGGCGGCACAGGAAGGCGAACTACCGAAAATTTTTGCCCTAGAACACAAGCGCTATGGCACACCCATTGGAGCCGCCACACTAATGGGCCTGATCAGCTCAATGATCCTGCTTCTATACGGCTTTTTAGCAGGCTCAAACGAAGATTTGTTCTGGTCACTGTTCGCCTTCAGCGCGGTCATTTTTCTGCTGCCCTATCAGGGCATGTTTGTGGCGTTTGTCCGCACCCGGATAAACGACCCCGACCACCCCCGCCCCTACCGTGTACCCGGAGGACTGCCAGTGGCAAAATTATTTGCCGGAACCTGTTTTGCTGTGCTGGCTCTGTCCATTGTGCTGTTTGTATACACCCCGGGTGAAGGTATTCAATGGCCTGTGCTCATTGGCGTGATTGTGACTCTGGGTATTGGTGAGTTTGTCATTCATTTCTCTGAAAACCACAGAACCAACTGACGCACCCATGGGCTCGACCTGGACTGCCCTGCGGTTCCCGCACAATTCTACGGCTACTATTCAAGCACACTCATACGTGATGCCCTATAATGTGACAGCAAAAACATGCTTCCTAACACAAGGGCACAAAAATGGCGGATAAACGGCAAAAATTGGACAAAAAAACCCTCGGTATTAGCGAGGGTATTCCCCTGCAAGCGTCTCAGGGTGGCATTGAGGAATTGCGTAGGGACATTCAGCGCCTGATGGACATCGAGGCTATCAAACAGCTCAAATATGCCTACTTCCGCTGTGTCGATACAGCCAACCTTGAAGAAATGGCCGACCTCATACACGAAGACGTGTCGGTCAGCTTTATCGGCGGTACCTACGAATGGAAACTCAACGGCAAGAAAGAATATCTGGACAATATTGGCGTGTCTTTCAGCAAACAGTCTGTGGGGCAGCACAACGGCCATCACCCCGAAATCCAGATACTCAGTGAAACCGAAGCGACCGGCATGTGGTACCTGGCGGACAATATGTGGATTTTAAACCACAAGGCAAAAACCTTCGGCACCTCACTCTACTGGGATCGCTACGAGAAGGTGGATGGCAAGTGGCTGATAAAAGACACCAGCTATGAGCGGCTGTACGAAATCAACGAAGTGCTAGAAGAACTGCCCAACCTTAGCTCCCACTATCTCGGAACACACGGAACAGAGCCACAGTTCTGAACTAGGAATAACCATGAGCAACAAGATTACCGTCAACAATCCACTGGTCGTGCTGCATGGCGACGAGATGGCACAAGTCGCCTTTGAGCAAATTTTACAGCAGTTTGTTACCAGTAAACTGGATATACAATTAGTCGAAATAGACCTCACCGCTGAAAACCGCCTGGTGACCAATGGAGAAGCCGTTTCCCAAGCCATAAGCGCGCTCAAAAAGCATGGTGTTGGCATCAAAAATGCGGGTATGACAGTTAATCGTCAGCAGTTAGATGAACTCCTGGCCAAGCACCCGGAAATTAAAGAAGCCGAACTCAATGCACAAGCAACCAAGTCGCCCAACGGAGCCATCCGCAAGGGCATTGGCGGCAACATTACCCGCGAGGATATTCACTTCAGAAACCTGCAGGTCAATCAGCCCGATTGGATTGGCCGCGACATCGAAGTCTATACCATGGCCGGTGGCGGTATTAAACACAGCTTTAACCAACTGTCCAAATCCACAGGTGTGGCCAAGCTCGTTTTTGTGGGAAGCAGCGGCGACCCAGTTGAGCTGCACCGACGCAAGATCAATAAGGGCGACCCCTGGCTACTCGCAACCAACGACATTGGCAATGTTGTGGCCTGGGCGCATAAGCTTTTCCAACGCGCCCTGGACGAAGAGCGAGATGTTTACCTCGGGCTAAAGGATACGGTTATTCCAGGCTACGATGGCGTCATGCGTTATTCCATAGAGGAGGTCTATGAGCAGCACTATAAAGATAAGCTCAAGCAAGCGGGCCTCACATATCACTACGAACTCATTGACGCACAAGCGGCACGCATAGTCTCCAATCCGCCGAAGCGTGCGTTGTGGGGCGTGCCGGACAACAACACCGGCAGAAAGCTTTACAAACTGGTCAAGGAGCTAAAAAAGTACGGCATCCCCAGACGCAAGCACCAGGTATCTATGTCGCGGATGAGTGCCGGGGGCGGCGACCAGTACGGCAGTTTTAATATGCCCGCTAAAGAAGACGGCATTCTAAAAGTGATTGTCGACGGCGTGGAAAAACACGCACGAGAAGTAAAGAAACACGACCCAATGCTGTTTATGTCCAACGACCGTCGCGCCATTAAAGATTGGGTGAAACAGGTTTTTCGCGATGCATCGGTGAATGATAAGGAAGTCTATTTTGGCCTGAAACGCGAGTACATGGAATACGATGAAGTGTTCAGTGCCGCGCTGAATGAAGTGCGAACCGAGCTTGCCAAAGCCGACACACCACCTCCCTCCTTTATGGTGATGCGCCCCTCCAGCCAGTTAAAGAAAATGATTACCGACCCGCCTAGGAATGCAATTTATCCTGCGCAAAATCTGGACGGAGATATATTCTCGGACATCTCCGCAGCCTTGGGAGGAAGCCTCGCCACAGCCAGTTCTATCATCGAAAGCACCGACGGCACCATGCTTTATGAGGCGCCCCACGGCACCGCTCACGATCTGTATTTAACCTATCAGGAAAGTGGTGGCAAGAATGCGCACTTCAACTCGTCAGCCCTCATCTACGCGGTAGGTAATGCATTGGAGAACCTCGCCATCCGCGAGGACAACCAGGCATTGCTGGAGTACTCCACTGACCTGAAGGCGGCCTTGATTGACACCGTGTCACAGGGCACGATTACGGGCGACCTCAAGGGTAAAACGACCGACCCTGCAACCGAAAATATTGTGGACATGCAGGGCTTTTTGGACGCAGTTGAACAAAACATCGGCGAGTGAAGCCCGGGGATCACTAGGCACTGTTTAGAGCAAGCAAACTACCACTGCTCAGCACTCGCCAACGACCAGGGCTCTTCCCAGTTCTGGGGGACGCCATCAGCTTGCAGTAAACAATTTGGCGTGATGTGCGGATAGAGCTGCTTGTAGGTTTTGACAACCATGTCACTCACTCGACGGTTAATATGCTCAGGCCCCAGTTGACTCACGTTTTCCAATCCCGCTGCCCCGAGTAATTCGAGCAAGTTGAGAATGGTCTCCCGGTGGTAGTTAAACACTCGCTTGCTCTTTCCCTCAACATCCAGGCTCCGGTAGCGCGAGGGGTTCTGTGTAGCAATCCCAGTGGGACAATTGTCATTATGGCAAGAACGCGACTGTAGACAGCCCAGCGCAAACATCATTCCCCTGGCGGAGTTGACGGTGTCGGCCCCAAGGGCAATAATTCTCAAAAGGTGAAACGCGGAGAATATTTTCCCCGCGGCAATAATCCTAATTTTGTCTCTCAGTCCAACACCGATTAGCGCGTTGTTCACAAAGATAAGCCCGTCACGCAAGGGTGTACCAACGGAATTGGTCATCTCTGTAGGGGCGGCTCCGGTGCCACCTTCCCCGCCATCAACTGTAATGAAATCGGGGATGATGCCAGTTTCCAGCATCGCCTTACAAATGCCCAGGAACTCTTTGGGTCTGCCAATGCAAAGTTTGAAACCAATAGGTTTGCCGCCGGACAGTTCCCGCAGCTGTTTAACAAATTCTAGTAAACCACGCGGATCGCAAAACGCCGAATGTGCGACGGGAGACACGACATCTTTCCCCATGGGCACATGGCGAATCGCAGCAATTTCTTCGGTAAGTTTAACCGCAGGCAGTATGCCGCCATGCCCGGGCTTGGCTCCCTGAGACAGTTTAATTTCGACCATTTTCACAACATCTTTAGCGGCCTTTTCGCGGAATAATTCTCGGTCGAAATTACCGTGCTCATCCCTGCAGCCGAAATAGCCCGTACCGATTTGCCAAATAATATCGCCTCCGTGCTCAAGGTGATAAGGGCTCAAACCACCTTCCCCCGTATTGTGGGCAAAGCCTCCAAGACTCGCGCCCTTGTTCAGCGCCATGATGGCATTTTTGCTCAGTGCGCCAAAACTCATCGCCGAAATATTTAAAGGGGACGCTGAATAGGGCTGTGTGCATTGCGGCCCGCCAAATACAACTCTGGGACTGTGGTCGCCCAAATACTTGGGCGCCAGCGAATGGTTTATCCACTCATAGCCTTCGCGATTCACATCAAATATGGTGCCAAAGGGACGAGTGTCGCGAACACCTTTGGCGCGCTGGTAAATGAGTGACCGATATTCTCTGGCGACCGGCATACCGTTGGTGTCCGACTCCACAAAATATTGCTGAATCTCTGGACGAACCTTTTCAAACATATAGCGAAGCCAGCCAATCACCGGGTAGATTCTACGCAAGGTGTGCTCCGTTTGAAGGATGTCGATGACCCCCAGGATAATAATTGGCACTACAACAAACATCAGCCAATTAAACGGCGGCCACAATATACCCAAAGCGAGGAGCGCTGCGGGGGCAACAAAACAAAAAATAATAAACATTTGTCGAACCGTCATAGTGGGTTCCTTTTTGCGTAAATGTAGAGCCTATGTATCAATTCGCCCCTCATCGGCCAGGCATACTTCGCGTCAGGCAGTATCGGGCTTTTGAAACAGTCGCAAAGAAAACGACATGCCCACTTTCAGACCGCCACCGCTGCGTAGGCGCTCGCGTTTCTCCCTGTGTCCACGGTGTGCAAAAGGTGTCATAGCGAGTAGTTCTCGCAGCAATCTCTGACTGAGATCTACCTCGTACTCACAGTTAGAGCTTTGGACAAGTTGTAAATAAGGAAATTTATCACGTGAGTCCTCGTGCGCCCTAGGGACATCGTATAAGGCCTCTCGCAGCACCCAAAGGTGTCTGGGTGCCGGCGTGACTTCCAGATAAAAGCCGCCGGGCTTCAATACCCGAATTATCTCGCTGTCCTGAGAGGGCGCGAATATTCGCACCACAACATCCTGGCTAGCGGGTGTCACCGGAAGCGCGAAAGAGCTAGCCACTGCAAACTCTATATCCGCATAGTGCTTGGCTGCAAGGCGAACGGCAGACTTAGAAATATCGATGCCGCAAATTTTGGTGTCGGTAAAAACTCGCTGCATTGCCCCTGCGTAGTAACCCTCGCCACATCCCAAGTCGAGGATTCTGGCGGGAGAACCTGCAGCGGAAACTGCTGCAAGCACCGCATCCGCCAGTGGTCGATAGATTTCTGCACCGTGAATGTTTCTCCGGGCAGCTATCATCTCGGCACTGTCACCGGGATCACTGCTGTGTTTTTTATTGGATGGAAGAAGGTTAACGTAGCCTTCTTTGGCACAATCGAATGAATGCCGATTGTCACAAAGCCAGGCTTTTTCAGCCGCGATATAGTTCAGGTCCAGTTGGCAAAAAGGACAAACCCACACGGGAGACGGAGAATTCGCGCTTTGAGGATTCATGCTAATAAGTGACACCCGTAAGAAATATATTTAACTTAACCAAGCTCAGCCCAGCGTATCCTCTGCGACAAAGTATTTTGGATCCTCAATTACATTCACTTCGACCATACCCCTAGCCTTATGTAGTAGCTTACGGCACTCGGCGCTCAAGTGCACCAGATGCAGAGTCTTTCCCGCATTGAGATAGCGGTCGGCTAAAGTATCTATGGCCTCCAGCCCAGAGTGGTCGGCAACCCTGGAACGCGCAAAATCGATCACCACATCATCATTGGCCTGGGTGGGATCGAAATGCTCCAAAAACGAAGTCACTGAACCAAAGAACAAAGGGCCGGTTACCGCATAAACAGTTGAACCCTTATGGTCTTCGCGCGACTCTACAAGAATATGCTTGGCGTGCTCCCAGGCAAACACCAGGGCCGATACGATAACGCCGACCACTACAGCTACAGCCAGATCGGTGAGTACAGTAACCCCAGACACCAGAATTAGAATCAGCGCATCACTCTTTGGGATCTTGCCCAAAATCCTAAAGCTACTCCACTCGAAGGTGCCGATCACAACAATAAACATAACGCCAATGAGCGCTGCCAGTGGAATCATTTCAATCAGCGATGAAGCAAACAGAATAAACACCAGTAAAGACAGCGCTGCAGTGATACCAGATAAGCGTCCACGGCCGCCGGAATTCACATTAATCATGCTTTGACCAATCATGGCACAGCCGCCCATCCCGCCAAAGAAACCCGTAACGGTGTTGGCAACACCTTGGGCCACACATTCTTTATTACCGCGGCCACGGGTCTCTGTGATTTCATCCACAAGGCGCAGTGTCAACAGCGATTCTATAAGGCCGATGGCTGCGAGAATGGTGGAATAGGGCAATATGATCCATAATGTTTCCAGGGTAAAAGGCACCGCAGGAATATGAAAGCTGGGCCAGCCACCTTTAATCGAAGCAACATCGCCCACCACTTTAGTATCCATGCCTAAAACCACTACCAGTAAGGTCACCACCACAATCGCTACCAATGAAGACGGAACAGCGGTTGTAAGCTTAGGCAAGTAGCTAATAATTGCCATCGTTAGCAATACCAGCCCCAGCAACATATAGAGGTGCGGCCCCTCAATCCAGGCGACATCAATAATCGTGCCGGCCATGAAGGTATCGCTGAGCCAACCAGGTTCTCCCGCCTCACCAAATTGGCCCAATTGCGCGAGAAAAATAACAATAGCCAGGCCATTAACAAAGCCCAGCATCACGGGGTGGGGAACCATACGGATAAACTTACCCAAACGCAGTACACCCGCCAGTATCTGGATAAGGCCCATCAACACGACTGTGACAAACAAATATTCAACACCGTGGTCGACTACTAGAGCCACCATTACAACAGCCAGGGCGCCTGTGGCTCCTGATATCATTCCGGGGCGCCCACCTATACAGGCTGTAATCAAACCCACCATAAATGCGGCATAAAGGCCTACCAATGGCTCCACTCCCGCAACAAAAGCAAAAGCGACTGCCTCGGGAACCAAAGCCAGTGCAACAGTTAGCCCCGACAACACATCGTTTTTAATAGTGGCGTCTTTATTGGGCTGAAGATCAAACATAGGTATCTCTGGTGTGGCGCAGGAGGGGCGCGCATTCTAGCTGATCCCCCAGGTCCACACAATTGAGACAATGGTGAAAACTACCACTACTCTGGAGCTAAGCTGCTCGGTCTTTTCGCGCTAGGTTAAGCCCAGTGCCTGCGCCTGAAAAAACTTTCTCAATTACAGGCAATTGGCGCCATGCCATGTGTCAACGCGCAGCTATAAACCACTCCAGCGACTGAACAGGTCATGCTCAACATCCATGTAGTCGAACACTTTGCCAACGGTCTGGTCGATAATATCGTCAATCGTTTTGGGCATATGATAAAAAGAAGGAACAGGGGGCAAAATATGCGCACCCAGATCAGCGGCCTTGGTCATAAGTTCTAGATGCCCCTTATGCAGCGGTGTTTCACGCACCATGAGCGCGAGCTTACGCTTCTCTTTGAGCGACACATCTGCAGCCCTTACCAGCAAGTTATCGGTATAGGAATTTGCGATTCCCGACAGGGTTTTAATCGTACACGGCGCCACGATCATACCGTCGGTCAAGAACGACCCACTGGAAATTGATGCGGCCATATTTCTGTTGTCATAGACATGGTCGGCCATCGCAGCAACTTCTTTGGCCTCGTAGGGCGTTTCAATTTCTATGGTGAGCTTGGCAGACTTAGATAGGACGAGATGCGTTTCGCAATCGGTATCGCGTAGATACTCCAACATTCTCACACCATAGATCACGCCGCTAGCACCAGAGATCCCAATTACTATTCTACGAGCCATAACGCGCTTCCTCCTCGATCTGTTTCAGTTTCTGTAATATCAGATCCACTAGCAATTCACTATTTTGCATTATTGTGACAATTCCTTCCTTGCTTAAGCTGTCCCAGTGAATACCGGCTGTCACAACAACAGGGACGTTTAGGGCTGCAGAAATCTTTTCCGAACTGCGCCGCGCCAGTTCATGCTCCTTGTGTGCGGGAAAGCTGATGACCGAAGCGGTGGCACTAGATTGTGCTGGATCTTTTAGACTGGCCCGTGGCAACGCTGCCGCTACCGCACCGATATGGGGCTTATCGCCACCCCATATTGCAACCAACAGGTCTGTTCCTATGCGCACTACACCGGCTTCGATATCAAAGGAGCCAGTTTGAGTCTTTACTTTCAGTTCGAGCAAAACGTTAACCTCTACTTGATAGTTTCATCGTCAGAAATAGTATCACCGGAAGAAACAGGTATGATTAAATTCCTAAATATTTTTTTCTTATGAAAATCAATGGTGCCCCCAGAGCGGAATCGAATTTTTTGGATCGCACGAGATCCGCGCCTTTGGCCCACGGAGGGTTCGCCAATGTGACATCGCGGGCTAATAGATAAGACTCGAGGCCCAGCTCCGACTCGGGTAGCTCACCTAGCGGTAATTCGCGATTCTAGTATTAATGCAGTCACACGCTGTGCACACCATCGTTGCCATAGACCTTATACATAGCATCAAACATCTCTACGCCATACAAGCAGACGGTTGTTTGCCGGCATACTGCAGTCATCGTGCAGCACGAACCCGGCCTCTTTGGCCAACTCGTCCACCTGTTCGAAATCGCGAATTGCACTTTCAGGGTGCTGTGCGCCAAGCCAGACGTCGAATTGAGCATTGCTTTCGCTGGTGTACTGCCCGTTGTAATTGAATGGCCCATAAACCGCCAGCAAGGTACCAGCGCTGGCACGTTGGCCCAGCTCAAGGAACAGCTCCCGCACGGCGGAAAAAGGCATAATATGTAAACTGTTTGCGGTAAATATGGCATTGGGAACATGGGTGCCCCAGGGCCGCGAATACACATCCAAAGGCCGGGGAGGCAACAAGTTGGCCCCGGGATAGGCCTCACACCGGGGCATTAAGCTGGCCATATTGGCTGGAATTTCTGTAGGCTGCCAGCGTACTGTGGGTAGCAAGGAGGCAAAAAACGTGGCGTGCTGGCCGGTGCCGCTGGCTATTTCCAGCACTTCGCTGCGACCGGAAAACAACGTCAACAGGTACTCGGCGATAAAAGCTTTGTTGTTTTCACAAGACTGTGAGAATGGAAGAACTTCGCCAGTCATAATTATCAACCACTAAAGGACTGAACAAGACGAAAATCAAGTAGCGAGCCCGAGGGAATAGTCGCCGAGTTTTCGCGGCTTAACACTGACGCGCCCAGAAGTTTAATTTGATTTTTCCCTTTCATAACACGGCTTCCAGATTCGCTGCTTAACAATAGTACACCCTCAGAGCATACGCAAACATGCTCTGAGGTTTTGCCTACCTCCGTCAACTTTCCCTCAAGCACTGTCTTTACAATACACGGCGGGACGGCCAATATAGTCGCCCACTATTCATCGTTCATTGAGCCACTGGAATTTCATATGCCTGGCCCATTTAAACAAGCACTGTATCGGCTACGCTCAGGCCTGACGCGCAAAGTACTCAAGCCCCACGCACAGCCCAAGCCAGTCACATACATTGGCCCCGGGTCGGTAAAACAATTGTGCCAAGGAATATCACAGTTTGGACTAAAGCGAATTTTTCTGGTGACTGACAAACCCCTGGTAGAGCTGGGTCTTATCAATAACGCCGTCGAGGTGCTGAACGGTGCTGGTATAGAGACTGTTATTTACGACGGTGTATTACCCGACCCGACTTTCGGGCTCATCAATGAAGGGCTGGCCCTACTCAAGTCCAGCCAATGCGATGGTGTTTTAGCCTTTGGTGGTGGATCCAGTATGGACGCTGCCAAAATTATGGCTCTGGCAGCTGCCAATGACGCTACGCCCCATGATCTAGTTGGCTTTGGCAAAGCCAAGCTACCCTCTTTACCTTTGTTTGCGATTCCCACTACAGCAGGCACCGGCTCGGAAGTCACCATCGCAGCGGTCCCCTCCGATGACGTGACCCACGCCAAGCGCCCTATTGTCGATAACAAAATTGTGCCTACCGCCTGCGCGCTTGACCCCTCCATTATGACAGGTCTGCCGCCCCACATTACTTCCGCCACGGGTATGGACGCCCTCACTCACGCAATTGAGTCCTATATAGGAAATTGGGGCACACCAGAAACGGAGCGCCTGGGCAGCGCTGCTGTTAAGCTAGTATTCGAGCACCTGCCCGTGGCCTATGAAGACGGTAATAATCTAGCCTCACGGCAGGCGATGGCGCTGGCATCCTATTACGCCGGGTTGGCTTTCTCTCAGGCTATGGTAGGTTTTGTGCACGCCATTTCTCACCAGCTAGGTGCCCACTACAGTATTCCCCATGGCCTGGCGAACGCTGTTGTTTTACCCCACGTACTGGAGTATTCAAAAGTAGAAGCACAACAAAAAATGGCGCAGCTGATGGTAAGCACCGGGTTAGGCGAGGCCGGTGAAGGCGAGGCTGCCCTGGCTCAAAAGCTTATCGACAAGGTCATTGAGCTTAACGATCGCATAGCAATCCCGCGTGGATTTGAACAAATCAAAGAGGCAGACATAGCCGCAATTGCAGCTGCCGCCTGCATTGAGGGCAATGGCTATCCGGTTCCCAAATATATGGATGCACAAGACTGCACCACTATCCTAATGGGTTTAATGGCGAGCTAAGAGACTGTCATGATAGCCAGCAGCACCGGTTTTAACCCGGTTTATACAGAAGATGAACCCGCACTTCTGCAAGTCAGTGAGCTAGCTGGCGATGCAGTGCTTGAGTTTGGCACGCCCTGGTGCGCCCACTGTCAGGCAGCAGAGCCCGCCATCGAGGAAGTATTAACAGAGCAGCACACAGGGCTTGTCCACATCAAGGTGTATGACGGTAAGGGTAAAGCCCTGGGTAGAGCCTTTGCGGTGAAGCTGTGGCCAACCTTGATTCTGCTGCGCGACGGCAGGGAAGTAAAACGTCTGGTTCGCCCGCTACACGCCCAGGAGGTGCGCCAATTGCTGGCGCATTAACGTTACCGGCAAACACTACGCTCTAAGAGAGTCCAAATATTCCTGCAGTCGCTCCTGTGCCTGCTCGCCAAATAGAATTTTACTCGCATCGGCTAAACCGGGCGCCTTGAGAAGTTCCTCCTTGCGTACAACCAACTCTATTTTTGAGCGCCGGCGCATAAAGTCTTCCAGCTTAACAATCATCTCACGTCGTGCAGCCAGCTCTATTTCACCTCGGGTATATTCTGCTGCTTTGATCAGCAGATCAGCGCAGCTTTCGTCCTCGCGTATGGCCTCCAGTAAACCAAAAGCAGCCTCGCCGTAACGACGCCAGAATCGCTGGGACAGCGGCTCAGATGACGTTGCATGAGTGAGGTCATCCAGGCGCATTAGCTGGGCCTGCAACATGAATTCATCACGCAACTCCTCCCCGGGCTCGCCGTACCACTTCTTTTCTGGATAGGGGATAGAAATACCAAAAGCGGAGATTTTGGCCGCCACTTCGTTACCCACATTAAGGCAATCGGTCAGCTTACCGCCAAAAATGCTCAGGTAATTTTTATCTTCGTCGACTTCGATCACGTGCTTACGCGACAGCTCCATCCAGTCAGCCACGCCGCCTCTACCCCTGCGGGCAAGGGGCCGCACACCCACACGCTCAGAGATGATGTCCGCCCGGGTCAGGGGCTTTTCAAGGTCGAGCACGGCGTTGGCATTGCTCAAAACAAAATCGCGATCTTCATCCGTAACACTTGCAAGCGGGCAATCCACCTGTGTATCGGTGGTGCCTATACAGGTTTTTGGGCCCATAGGTATGAGAAAGAACAAACGACCGTCGCTGGCGAAAAATGCCAGCACCCGATGGCTGTCGGTAATCTGGTCGACAATAAGGTGAACGCCTTTGGAGAACAAGTGGTGATATTGCGTGCTCTGTCCATTAACCTCATTGAGTGAATCGACATAGGGCCCTCCGGCATTGACGATTCCACTGGAGCGAATGGTAAATGTTTCGCCACTGACCTGGTCCTTCGCGCTGGTCAGCCATTTTTCTCCCTCACGGGTTGCCTGCTGGGACTCAACATAGTTAACTGCAATGGCGCCGTAATTCAGGCTGGCACGGATAAACTGAAATA
>Ga0308021_10000626_pt1 | contig 16371 bp, 12 predicted proteins | sample Neamet351_FD_201296 | JGI IMG/M metagenome (GOLD analysis project Ga0308021, IMG submission 201296) | Marine microbial communities from water near the shore, Antarctic Ocean - #351 | ecosystem: Environmental > Aquatic > Marine > Unclassified | place: Southern Ocean | collected 2014-10-02
TCGTTTAATACATTAACGCCTTGTATAGTACCTGTTAATGCATTAACAAGTAATATTACACTTAGTGGTGCTAGTTTAGGATGGGATGCTGTTGCGGGTTCATATGGATATACAGTACGTTACAAAGAGGTTTCGCAACCATGGTCAGCTTGGACAACAGTTTTTGTTACGAGTAATACTTATGTATTGAGTAATTTACCTTCAAGTTCTAATTATCATTGGCAAGTTAAAAGTGTCTGTGATTCTACAGGTATTAATTCATCTTCATTTAGTGGGCACAATACTTTCTCTACATATTGTAATATCTCAGCGCCTTCTTCTTTATTTACTTCTAATATAGAGTTAAATAAGGCTACTATGAATTGGGGCTCTGTTGCGAATGCTCTTCAGTATGATATTCGTATGAGAGTTCAGGGAGGTTCTTGGTCGGTATTTTTTAATAATTTACCTTCATCATTCACTTCAAAGCAAAAGAATAACTTACAATCAGGTACTACTTATGAGTGGTCAATTCGTTCTTCTTGTAGTTTAACTTCATCTAGTTCATCTGCTTGGTCAAGTATTCAATCGTTTACTACATTAACACCTTGTACTAAACCTCAAAATACTTCAGTGACTTTAATTACTACTTCTGAAGGGTTGTTAGGATGGGATGCAGTAGCTTCTGCAACATCTTATGATGTAAGGTTTAAGTTACAAGGTTCTTCATGGGGGTCATGGCAGTACACTTATGGTGTTACTCCAAACCAATTGCTTATGGATAGTTTAAATTCAGGAACTTCCTATCATTGGCATGTCAGATCGGTTTGTGGTTCTTCAGTTAATATGTCAGGATGGACTTCTTATGATGTATTCTCAACATTATCGTCAATTAGAATTACAGCTGGTGATACAGAACTAGGTGAAAATTTAAAAATCTACCCTAATCCAACAAGAGGATTGTTTAATATTAGTTTTATTGCTGAAAAAGTGGATAATTTTGAGATTACTATAGTTGATGCATTTGGTAAATTAGTGTCTAAGGAGGATAAACAGGACTTTATTGGCGAGTATACCAATCAAGTTGATTTATCTGATTTCCCTAGAGGTATTTATATGCTTCAGATTAGGACTCAAGACTCCTTTGTGAGTAAAAGAATTGTGTTGCAGTAAAAGGTTTGCGAGATTAAATAAATCTCCTTATATTTGCACCCGAAAATAGAGAAGGAAAGAGGAAGAGGCTGTTAGCCTCTTCTTTTTTTACATAGCATTATGATATCAAAAGAAGAAATAAGAAAAGTTGCTGAACCAAAGATTAAGGAACAAGGTGGTTTCTTTGTGGATGTGAAAGTGAATACTGCCAATGTTATCACTGTATTTTTTGACAGAATGGAAGGCGTTCAGGTAGAACATTGTTTACTAATAAGTAAATATATTGAGGAATACTTTGATAGAGAAGTGGAAGATTATGAGCTTACTGTTTGTTCTGCAGGGCTAGATAATCCCTTTATGGTTGATGAACAATATCAAAAATACATAGGGAAAGAAGTTGGTGTTTTGTTAACCAACGGAAAAAGAAAAACAGGTATTATTCTTTCCTATGATGAATCACTTCTACTTGAAGTAGTGAAAAAGAAAAAAGGAAATAGAAAAGATTATATATTGGAAGAAGTAAGTATTCCAAAAGAAGAAATTAAAGAAACTAAACTTAAAATAAATTTTAAATAAACAGAATGGAAGTAGAAAATTTAATTGAATCGTTTTCAGAGTTTAAAGAGGTTAAGAATATTGATCGTGAAACTATGATGAACATCTTAGAAGATGTTTTTAAAACAGTATTGACTAAAAAATATGATGAGCAAGGAAATTTTGATGTCATTATTAATGTGGATAAAGGGGATTTAGAAATTTGGAGAAACAGAGAGGTAGTTGAAGATGGAGAAGTAGAAATTCCTATTGCACAGATCTCCTTGTCTGATGCTTTGAAAATTGAAGATGATTATGAGGTTGGAGAAGAAGTTTCTGAGCAAGTAAGTTTTGAATCAGAATTTGGAAGAAGACAAGTGCTTTCTATTCGTCAGCATTTAATGGCTCGTATTGCTGATCAGCATAGAGATGAGTTAATGAAGCGTTATGAAGAGAGAATTGGTGAAATTATTCATGGTGAAGTTTACCAAATTTGGAGAAATGAGATTTTACTACAAGATGATGAAGGAAATGATTTGTCTTTGCCGAAATTAGAGCAGATTCCTAGAGATTATTTCAAAAAAGGAGAATCAGTAAGAGCAGTGATTAAGGAAGTAAGTCTTAAAAATAATAAAGCAAATATTGTTCTTTCTCGTATTGCTCCAGAGTTTATTGAGCGTTTATTTGAGCAAGAGGTTCCTGAGGTATTTGATGGTATTATAACTATTAAAAATGTAGTTAGGATTCCTGGTGAAAGAGCTAAAGTAGCTGTAGAATCGTATGATGATAGAATTGATCCTGTAGGAGCATGTGTAGGAATGAAGGGTTCAAGAATTCATAGTATTGTTCGTGAGTTGAAGAATGAAAATATTGATGTTGTAAATTATACTGAAAATTCTCAATTGTTAATTACAAGAGCATTGAATCCTGCAAAAATCACTTCTGTAAAGTTAGATGATGAAAAGATGAGAGCTAGTGTATTTATGGCTGCTGACCAAGTTTCATTAGCAATTGGTAGAGGAGGTCATAATATTAACTTAGCAGGGAAATTGTCAGGTTATGATATTGATGTATATAGAGATGCAGGTAGCTTTGAAGATGATGTTGCTATTGATGAGTTTACAGATGAATTAGAAGCATGGGTAATTGATGCTTTAAAAGCTATTGGTTGCGATACAGCTAAAAGTGTACTAGATATTTCAGCAAAAGACCTAGTATTAAGAACAGATTTAGAAATTGAAACTGTAGAAAGTATTCTGAGCGTCTTAAGTTCAGAGTTTGAAGATTAATAAAAAATTAAGACCTAAGTATGTCAGATAAAAAAAGCGTAAGGTTAAATAAGTTAGTTAAGGAATTTAATGTCAGTATTGACAGGATATATTCATTTCTTGAGGCGAAAGGTATTGAGGATTTAAAGCCCAATACAAAAGTATCTCATGATGTCTATATGGATTTGTTAGGTGAATTTGATTCTGAAAAGAAAGCAAAGTTATCAGCTGAGTTATTATCCAAAGAAAAAGAGTTAGCTAAAGCTGAAGAAATTATTAAACAGCAAGAAGCAGAGGAAAAAGCTCAAAAAGTAGCTGAAGAGAAGAAAAAAGTAGAGCTAGAACTCAAAGTAAAGAAAGAGGCTGCTGTTGCTGAACAAGAAAAAGAAGCTGCTGTTGTTGCCGAACAAGAGAAAGTAAAAGTGCCTGCTGAAGATGAGATAATCAAAGCAAAAACGAAAAAAAAGGAATTGAAAATTCTTGGTAAAGTTGATATTGAGCCAAAGAAAGCTGTTAAAGCAAAGCCTGAAACTCCTAAAGTTGTTGTAGAGGTTCCAAAAAAAGAAGAGAAAAAAGAAGAGCCTAAGAAGGTTGAGGGGATTATTAAAGCAACTGCCGGTAAACTTAGAGGAGTTAAAGCAACTGGGCAAACAATTGATTTATCTCAATTTAAAAAACCAGAAAAGGTTGAGAAAAAGAAAAGAGTAAGAATTGTAAAAACTAAGGTTGACCCTAAGAAGTTTAAAAAATCAGTAAGACCTGTTAAAAAATCAGTTGAAATTTCTCCAGAAGAGGCTCAAAAAAGAGTAAGAGAAACGTTAGCTAAATTACAGGGAAGAGGAGGTAAAAAATCATCTGTTAGAAATAGAAAAGATAAAAGACAAGCGCATAGAGATGTTGCTGATGTTGAAAATCAGGAAAGAGCAGCAGGAGATCAAACAATAAAGATTGCAGAGTTTGCTACGGCAAGCGAGTTAGCAGTTTTAATGAATGTTGCTGTTACTGAAATTGTAACAACTTGTATGGGTCTTGGTATGATGGTGAGTATGAATCAAAGGTTAGATGCTGAAACAATCCAAATGTTGGTAGAGGATTTTGGCTTTAAAGTTGAATTTGTAGGAGCTGATGTACAAGAATCTATTGAAGAAATTATTGATACTGAAGATCAATTAGAAGCACGTGCACCTATTATTACAATTATGGGACATGTTGATCACGGTAAAACTTCATTGATGGATTACATAAGAGAAACAAATGTAATTGCAGGAGAATCAGGTGGGATTACGCAACATATTGGGGCGTATGAGGTTACATTGAAAAATGGAAAACAAATTTCATTCTTAGATACACCAGGGCATGAGGCATTTACTGCAATGCGTGCTAGGGGAGCGAAAGTTACTGATATTGTTGTAGTTGTAGTAGCGGCTGATGATAGGGTGATGCCACAAACAAAAGAGGCAATTAGCCATGCTCAAGCGGCTGGTGTGCCAATTATCTTTGCAATTAATAAAATTGACCGACCAACTGCTGATACTGAGAAAATTAAAGGAGAATTAGCAGAAATGAATCTTCTTGTAGAAGATTGGGGAGGGAAATATCAATCACAAGATATATCTGCTAAAGTGGGTACTGGAGTTCCAGAAATTTTAGAGAAAATTATTTTAGAAGCTGAAATGCTTGATCTTAAAGCAAATCCTAATAGAAATGCACAAGGAACAGTTATTGAAGCATCATTGGATAAAGGAAAAGGATACTTGTCTACTTTATTGGTACAGAAGGGAACATTAAAGGTTGGGGATTATGTTTTAGCAGGTTCTTATTCAGGAAAAGTAAAAGCCTTATTGGACGAAAGAGGTGAAACAAGAAATGATGCAGGACCTTCAACTCCGGTTGTATTACTAGGGTTAGATGGAGCGCCAACAGCAGGAGACGAATTTCATGTTATAGAAAGTGAGCAAGAAGCGAAAAAAATTGCTTCAAGAAGAGCTCAATTACAAAGAGAGCAAAGTGTAAGAACGCAGAAACACTTAACTCTTGATGAGATTGGAAGAAGAATTGCTTTAGGTGGTTTCCAAGAAATTAATGTGATTATTAAAGGGGATGTTGATGGTTCTATTGAGGCATTGTCTGATACTTTACAGCAACTTTCTACAGAGGAGATAAAAGTAAATATTATTCAAAAAGCTGTAGGTCAAATTTCAGAATCGGATGTGATGTTAGCAGCAGCTTCTGATGCAATTATTATTGGTTTCCAAGTTAGGCCGTCATTAAAAGCGCGTAAATTGGCTGAAGCTGAACAAATTGATATTAGATTATATTCTATAATTTATAAAGCAATTGAAGAATTGAAATTAGCAATGGAAGGTATGCTAAGACCTGATGTTGAAGAGAAAATTATTTGTAATATTGAAATTAGAGAAACCTTTAAGATTTCTAAGATTGGTACTATTGCAGGTTGTATGGTTCTTGACGGTTCATTAACAAGACAAACTGGCGTAAGACTTATTCGTGATGGTGTTGTAGTTTACACTGGTAAATTGTCATCATTAAAACGTTTCAAGGATGATGTTAATGAAGTGAAGAAAGGATTTGAATGTGGTATGTCAATAGAAAACTTTAATGACCTTAAAGTAGGTGATATTATTGAAGGATATGAAGAGGTAGAAGTAAAAAGAGTATTAAAATAAACTCTTAATTTTTTAACTGAGAAAAATTTATGATCTCAGGAACAGGATAAGCACCAGGAAAGTTTTTACTTATCTGGTGCTTTATTTTTATAGCCTCTAGTTTTGTTCTAAAGTTCCCTACTCTTACTCTATAATAGGGTGCGTCATATTCTAAATAAGCAGGAATTTCAGGATAAAGATTAATGAAATCGATTTTTAATTGCATTATTTCTTTTTGTTTGGCTTTAAAAAGTAGTTGAACACGCCAACCTTCTACTCCATTTTTGGCTTTTAAAATGTTTTCGTATTTATGAACTAAGGCATCAATCCCTTGTTCATTTACACTAGTAATCTCTTTGTTTTCATTGAGAGTAGTATCAGTTTGTGCAACCAAAATAAAAGGTAGAGCAATAAATATGAAGAGTATTTTTTTCATCCCTCAAAAATATAAAATAAAATGAGTTTGCTTTTCCTATTTTTGCAAAGTGAGATTCTCGTATACATTTAAGGTTGATAAGCCAAGTGAGTTAATTAAGTTATTGCTTTATAAAAGCCAGTCGCTTAATTATATTAGCGTATTGAATTCCAATACTGAGAGCAATCAAACTAGCTTACCTGCTGATTATATTAGTTATGATTTGATTGCAGGTGTAGATGCTCTTGAAGTGCTTAATGTTGATATTAATTCTTTTAATGCTTTGCAAAATTTTCATGACAAACATAAGGATTGGTTGTTTGGCTATCTTTCTTATGATTTGAAGAATGAAGTAGAGCAGTTAACTTCTAATAATGATGATGGGATAAAAGCTGCCAGTTTATCTTTCTTTATCCCTAAATATGTATTGCTATTAAAAGGCAATACATTGGAAATACAGAGCTATGAAAGTAAGGCAAATTGTCAGCAGTTTTTAGCTTATCAGCAATTAAATTGGAAGGATAAAAGTAATGCCGTACTGTTAAAGCAAAGAGATACTAAAGCAAAATATTTAGAAAAAATTGGAGTAATCAAAAAGCATATTCAAAGAGGGGATATTTATGAAGTAAATTATTGTCAGGAGTTTTTTTCTGAGCAAGTAATGCTTAATCCTCAGCAAGTATTCTTGGAGTTAAACACAAATGCAAAAACTCCCTTTGCTTCTTTCTTAAAGTTAAATGATTTGCATATAATGTGTGCTAGTCCTGAACGATTTATTAAAAAATCAGGAAATAAAATTATCTCACAGCCTATAAAAGGAACAAGGAAAAGAGGGAGAGATTTTGAGGAAGATAATGCCTTAATAAAGGAACTTATTGAAAGTGAAAAAGAAATTTCAGAAAATGTTATGATTGTTGATTTAGTACGTAATGATTTGTCAATTACAGCTAGTAAGGCAAGTGTAAAAGTGGAGGAATTATGTGGTATTTATACTTTTAAAAAAGTACATCAGATGATTAGCACTGTTTCGTCAAAGGTTGATGATGAGATTAATTTTAGTCAAATATTAAAGTCAGTTTTCCCTATGGGTTCCATGACGGGCGTTCCTAAACTTAGAGCAATGGAACTTATTGAGCAGTTAGAGGAATTTAAAAGAGGAATTTTTTCTGGAGCGATTGGTTATATTACTCCAAAAGGAGATTTTGATTTTAATGTTGTTATCAGAACAATTTTGTATAATGCAAGCACAAAATACTTGTCAGTGGCTGTTGGAGGTGCAATTACGATTAAATCAGATGCAAATGAGGAATATGAGGAGTGTTTGGTAAAGGTAAGGCCTATTTTTGAGGTGTTAAATTTTCAATTTGATGAAAAATAAAGTCCAGCATTTTATTACTGAAAAATCTCTTTTCAAAAGAGAAGATAAACTTATTTTAGGCATAAGCGGTGGTGCTGATAGCGTTTGTTTAATGCATATTTTATTGGCATTAGGGTATTCATTTGAATTAGCCCATTGTAATTTTAATTTGAGAGGAGAAGAATCGGATGCTGATGAAGATTTTGTGAAGGAATTAGCAAAAAATCACCAGTTAAAAATCCATGTAAAACAGTTTGATACTTTGGCTTATGCTGCTGAAAATAAGATTTCTACACAAATGGCAGCACGTGATTTAAGATACGCTTGGTTTGATAAATTACTTATTAAGTCAAGTGCTAAATACTTAGCCATTGCTCATCATGCTAATGATGATGTAGAAACCTTTTTTATTAATTTAGTTAGAGGATCTGGCTTAAAAGGTTTTTTGGGGATTAAAGAAAAAAATAATGTGATTGTTAGGCCATTACTTTCAGTTTCACGATTAGAAATCGAACAATATCTAAAAGATAGAGACTTAGTTTTTAGAGAGGATAGCAGTAATGCTTCTGTGAAATATTTGCGTAATAAAATAAGGCATGAGTTAATGCCTTTGTTGGCCGAGATGAACCCAAGTATTCAGCAAACGGTAAAGGATGAGATGAGAATCTTGGAAGGTGTTTCCAAGATTTATGCTTCCAAAGTTGAAGAAGTAAGAAAGGATTTAACTCAAGAAAAAAATGGAATTGTGCAGTTTAAAATTTCGGCTTTATTAGCGCTAAATCCCCTTCATACCTATCTGTATGAATTGTTAGCTCCTTATGGTTTCTATACTGTAGAGGCAATTTCAAAAGCATTGCAGGGGCAAAGTGGTAAACAGTTTTTTTCATCTACTCATCAGTTAATAGTGGACAGAGAAAACATTTTTATCTCTCTTTTAAATAAAGAAAATGAGGTGTTTGAAATTACTGAAAAAACTACAGGTTTAGTTCATCCGCTAGAAGTAAAATTTAAAGTTACATCCGATAAAACTATTATTTATGATAATGATATTGCTCAATTGGATGTTGAGAGATTAAGATTTCCTTTAACTTTACGAAAGTGGAAAGAGGGGGATAAGTTCATGCCATTAGGGATGAAAAAATTTAAGAAATTAAGTGATTTTTTCATTGACAATAAATTTTCAATAATAGATAAACAAGAGCAGTGGCTGTTATGTTCTGATGTTGATATTGTTTGGCTGGTGGGCTGCAGAATTGATGAAAGGTACAAGCTAGCAACCAATACAAAAAAAGTGTACATTGCACAACTTTAAATTTATAGAGGAATGTCAGAGTTTGATTTTATAGAAAAACAATATTTGGGACTTAATAAAATGTCGCTTAGCAGAAGAATGTCATTGGCAATTTTTTGTTTAGTTGCTTATTATTGGAGGGAAAATCATGATAAGGCAGGAGAGCTTTACTTCTTTATTGGGATAGGAATAATGGTTATTTCAATATTGCTAATATTTATTCTGCATTTTGAAACGAAAGTGAAAAACGGAAGTATTATCCTAGATGGGCTTTGGACCTCCAGAAAGATAAAAATTGATACAGCAAGCATTGTATCTGTTAAAAATGTAAAATACAGCAAATATTTTTTGAATCGCTCCGTTTACAATTTGCATCTAAAAGGAACCATTCGATTTTATACAAGAGGAATTGATGCTGTTGAGCTAACCGATAAAGATGGTTTGGTTTATCTTATTGGTAGTCAAAAATCGGAAGAATTAACTCGAGTAATACAAGATAAATTAAAATAACAATGAAGAAAATTTTCATCCTATTTTTCACACTTCTAAGTGTGATTACATCAGCACAAATTTTCAATCCTGTAACTTGGGATTTTTCTCAGAAACAGATCTCGGATCATGAAATAGAATTGCAATTCAAAGCTACTATTGATGATGGTTGGCATTTATATTCTCAATTTATTGAGGAGGATGGGCCTGTACCTACAGAGTTTACCTTTACAACAGAAGGAGGTTATTCATTAGTTGGAATCCCTAAAGAAGGAGTGCCAATTGAAGAATTTGACCCTAATTTTGACATGATCCTTAAATATTTTGGACATGAAGCTATATTCACACAAATAGTCCAAATTTCTTCAGCTGAAGATTTTAGCTTAGATGGAAATGTGTATTTTATGGTATGTGATGAAGCTCAATGTTTACCACCTGAAGAGGTAGAATTTTCTTTTGAAATAAAAGGTGTTGATGGGGGTGTTATTGTTGAAGATACAAAAAATAATTCTGATAAAAAAGAAGGTAAGAGCATGTGGGCACTTTTTTTTATTGCTTTTTTAAGTGGTTTTGCGGCACTGTTAACTCCTTGTGTTTTTCCAATGATACCTATGACGGTTTCGTTCTTTACTAAGCAGTCCAAAACAAAAGCGCAAGGAATTGCAAATGCTATTATTTATGGCTTGTCAATTATTGTTATTTATGTGGCTTTAGGATGGGGGGTTTCATATATTTTTGGCGCTGATGCTATGAACAATATGGCTACTAATGTTTATTTTAATGTTGGGTTCTTTATTTTGCTTATCGTTTTTGCAGCATCTTTCTTGGGTGCTTTTGAAATTCAGTTACCCTCCTCTTGGACAAACAAAAGTGTTGAGGCGGAAGGGAAAGGCGGTTTGATTGGAATCTTCTTTATGGCTTTTACTTTAGCTTTAGTTTCTTTTTCCTGCACAGGACCAATTGTCGGGACTTTACTAGTTGAAGCTGCTTCTGGAGGATTTATGGGACCTATTATCGGTATGCTCGGGTTTTCATTAGCCATTGCTTTACCATTTGCTTTATTTGCAGCTTTCCCAGGATGGTTAAACTCTTTACCACAATCAGGAGGATGGCTAAATTCAGTGAAAGTAACATTAGGATTTTTAGAAATTGCATTAGCTTTCAAATTCTTGTCAAATGCGGATTTAGTAATGCAAACACATTGGTTGGAGCGTGAGTTATTTATTGCAATATGGATTATGATTTTTGGTCTTTTGACTATGTACTTATTAGGATTCTTAAAGTTCGCCCATGATTCGGAATTAAAATATGTTTCTGTTGGTCGTTTGACTGCTGCTATTTTAACGGGTACTTTAACTCTGTACATGATACCTGGTATGTGGGGCGCACCATTGAAAATAATTAATGCTTTTCCACCTCCAATGCAATACAGTGAATCCCCTTATGGTGTAGGAAACTCTCAAGGAGGTAGTGCTGTTTCAGTTCATGAAGAAGATGGTCAGCATTTAGGACCTCAAGGTATACTAGTCTTTCATGATTATGATATGGGAATGGCCCATGCTAAAAAAATAAATAAGCCTGTGGTGTTGGATTTTACAGGTCACGCTTGTGTGAATTGCCGTAAGATGGAAGAACAAGTTTGGTCAGCTACTAATGTTAAGAATACGCTGGCGAATGATGTAGTTCTAATTTCATTATATGTTGATGAAAGAATTGATCTTCCAAAGGATCAGCAGTACGAAACAACAATGGCGGGGAAAACTAAAAAAGTAAAAACTACTGGCGATAAATGGATGGTATTGCAAGCCAATAGCTATGGTACAAATTCACAACCGTATTATGTGTTTTTAAATCATGATGAAAAGGCTTTGGTTGAAAACGCCAACTACCAAGATTATGGTACTGTAGATTTGTTTACCGATTGGTTAACTAGAGGTCTCCAAGAATTTAAAAAATAGAAATATGCTAGTAAAAACCTACGGTAGTGCAGTTAGTGGTATTCATGCCACAACTATTACTATTGAGGTGGATGTAGCACAAGGTATTAAGTTCTTTCTAGTTGGCTTGCCTGACAATGCAGTAAAAGAATCCGAGCAACGAATTAGGGCAGCACTTAAGAATAATGGATATCGTATCCCTGGGAAAAAGATTACAATAAACATGGCGCCTGCCGATATTCGTAAAGAAGGGTCGGCTTATGATTTACCTTTAGCTATTGGAATATTAGCTGCATCACAACAAATAAAATCAGAAAAAGTAAGTGACTACCTTATTATGGGTGAACTTTCCTTAGATGGAAGTTTACAGCCTATAAAAGGGGCTTTACCTATAGCTGTAAAAGCAAGGGAGGCAGGATTTAAAGGAATCATTTTACCCAAACAAAATGCTAGGGAAGCTGCTATTGTTAATAATCTGGAAGTGTTGGGTGTTGAAAATATATTAGAGGTCATTAATTTTTTTGATGGAAAGCAAGTCATTGCTCCAACTTTAATTGATACTAGAGCTGAATTTCTGGCAGGACTAAATAATAATATTGCTGATTTTACAGATGTTAAAGGACAGGAGAATATAAAAAGAGCTTTAGAAATTGCGGCTGCCGGAGGGCATAATGTAATTATGATAGGACCCCCTGGATCTGGGAAAACTATGTTAGCAAAAAGGATGTCTGGAATTTTACCTCCATTAACTTTATCAGAGGCATTGGAAACAACAAAAATTCATTCGGTTTCTGGTCGTTTATCCGATAATAATTCTTTGATGACTTCTCGTCCGTTTCGTTCTCCACATCATACTATTTCAGATGTTGCCTTGGTGGGAGGAGGAACTAACCCTCAGCCAGGCGAAATATCTTTAGCGCATAATGGCGTATTATTTTTGGATGAGTTACCAGAATTTAAACGAACAGTTTTAGAGGTAATGCGACAACCTTTGGAAGATAGAGTAGTTACTATTTCTCGTGCCAAATCATCAGTAGATTATCCTGCAAATTTTATGTTGGTTTCTTCTATGAACCCTTGTCCTTGTGGTTATTATAACCATCCTGAAAAGGATTGTTTGTGCCCACCAGGAATGGTACAGAAATATCTCAATAAAATTTCAGGACCTTTATTGGATAGGATAGATTTGCATGTTGAGGTTACTCCCGTAAGTTTTGATGAATTGTCATCAAAAGAAAAGGGAGAGAGTAGTGCTGATATTAGGGCGAGAGTTATGAGTGCAAGAGAGGTGCAAGGCAGTAGATATAAAGATAATGAAGGGGTGCATGCTAATGCTCAAATGAGTACTAAGCAGTTGCAAGTTTTTTGTAAATTAAACCCTGAAAGCCAACAACTACTCAAGATGGCTATGACAAAATTAAATTTATCAGCTAGGGCTTATGACAGGATATTAAAAGTGGCACGTACAATTGCTGATTTAGAAAAAAACAAGTCTATTACTTCCGAACATATTGCTGAGGCAATACAATATCGTTCCTTGGACAGGGAGGGTTGGGCAGGATAAATTGTTTATATTCGCGCTTTAAAATTTTATAACAACATGGCAAAGAAGAAAATTATTACTAAAAAGTCAGAGGCTTTTTTAGAAAAATATTTAAATAACCCATCTCCAACAGGATTTGAGAGTGGAGGACAAAAATTGTGGTTGGAATACATTAGTCCTTATATTGATGAACATTTTGTAGATACTTACGGAACAGTAGTTGGGGTGATAAATCCTGAGGCAAAATATAAAGTAGTTATTGAAGCTCATGCTGATGAAATTTCTTGGTTTGTACATTACATTACTAAAGACGGATTTATTTACTTAAGAAGAAATGGTGGTTCTGATCATCAGATTGCTCCTTCCAAAAGAGTAAATATCCATACTAAAAAAGGAATGGTTAAGGCTGTATTTGGTTGGCCAGCAATTCATACTAGAAGTGGAGCAACTGAAAAGTCCCCTAAGTTAGATAATATCTTTTTGGACTGTGGAGCTAAGGACAAGGAAGAAGTTGAGGGATTAGGCATTCATGTAGGTTGTGTGGTTACTTATGAGGATGAGTTCATGATTTTGAATAAAAACTTTTATGTAGGTAGAGCATTGGATAATCGTATAGGTGGTTTTATGATTGCTGAGGTGGCTCGTTTGTTAAAAGAAAATAAAGTAAAATTACCTTTTGGATTATACATTACTAACTCGGTACAAGAAGAAGTAGGATTGAGAGGAGCACAAATGATTGTGGATACGATAAGACCTGATGTTGCTATTGTAACGGATGTGTGTCACGATACAGGAACACCAATGATTGATAAAATCAAACAAGGAGATACAAAATGTGGTGCTGGTCCAGTATTGACTTATGGTCCTGCAGTCCAAAATAATTTATTGGAGTTAATTATTACTGCTGCTGAAAAGAATAAAATTCCTTTCCAAAGAGCAGCTGCTTCTAGAGCTACAGGAACGGACACGGATGCTTTTGCCTATTCTACTGGTGGAGTTGCATCTTCTTTAATATCGCTTGCGCTAAGGTATATGCATACTACTGTTGAAACTGTACATAAGGATGATGTTGAAGATGTAATACGATTGATTTATGAATCGTTACAAACAATTAAAAATAATCACGATTTCAGATATTTGAAATAAAAATTAAGGAGCCAATTGGCTCCTTTTTTTTACGTATATTTAACCTTTAATTTAAAACCTACAAAATGGATACAAATATTATTTTCGGAAACATAGTTTATATCATAATTGCTCTTGTCTTTTTAAAAGGAGCTTTATATATGGTAAAACAACAAACAGCAGTTGTTATTGAGCGTTTAGGTAAGTTCCATAAAGTATCTAGGCCAGGTCTTCAGTTTAAAATTCCCTTAATTGACAGTATTGCAGGGAATATTAATTTAAGAGTTAGAGAATTGCCTGTTGAGGTTGAAACAAAAACTAAGGATGATGTATTCGTTAAGATTATTGTCTCTGTTCAATTTTTTGTTGTTGATTCTATTGAGGGTATAGAAAATTCTTTTTATAAGTTAAACAATCCTGAACGTCAAATTCAATCTTATGTATTTGATTCTATTCGTTCTGAAGTGCCAAAAATGGAATTGGATTCAGTATTTGCAGAAAAGGATAAGATTGCAATAGCAGTTAAAAATGAACTTTCGGAAACTATGCAACAATTTGGTTTCGATTTTATAAAAGCGTTGGTTACTGATATTGACCCTGATTCAAAGGTTAAGCATGCAATGAATGAAATTAATGCGGCTAAGCGAATGAAAGAAGCTGCTAAAGAGGAGGCTGCAGCAGCAAAAATCAGAGTGATTGCAGCTGCAGAGGCTGATGCTGAAAGTAAGCGTTTGGCTGGGGAAGGTATAGCCTTACAACGAATTGCTATTGCTAACGGATTGAAAGAATCAGTTGCTGAGGTGAAGTTGGCTATGGAGGACCATGTTACTAGTCAAGATGTTATGAATATGCTATTTATGACTCAACATTATGAAACTGTTGCTAAGCTTTCTGAAAATAATACGAGTACTATATTTATGCCTTACTCTCCTGATAATGTAGGGGACTTGCAAATGCAAATTCAAAGTAGTTTGTTGGCAGTGGATGCAATGAAAAAGAAGAAATAGAAAGTGATTTTATAGTATTGAAAAAATTAATACTCATAGCTTTTTTATTTTGTGCTTTTAGTGTAAAAGCACAACAGAATTTAGTATTGAATGGTAGTTTTGAGCTAAATAGTGCAACTCAATGTGCTGATGAGCTAGATACTAAAGTTGAGTATGATAATACTGTATCTTCCTCAACACATTTTGGGGACAAGTATACTACATATTTACTAAACGGTTCTTGTTTGTCTTGTTCTCCTCCAGTATCCTGGGGAGGGGGAAGTGAAGATGGAAATTGGATATTAGCTATACATGGACAAGATGAAACACATATATTACCCCCTCCTCTTGACACTATACATATTATTAAACAAGGTAAAATTTCTTTAGAGCTTGATGCTCCTTTATTAAGTACAAAACGCTACAAATTGAGTTTCTGGATAAAAGATCCACCACCTGAACCTATTTGCATAACTGCTAAGAATAATTATGTCAATGTAGGTATATCTAATTATGAAGATTCATTGGGCAGACACTTAATTACTACTAATTATGGCGATACTCTATGGCAAGAATATACTTTTGTATTTGAAACCCAAATGGCAGAAGAGCACATTACCGTAACTGTGGGTGTAAATGGCATTATTGATTATAGCGTATTTATAGATGATTTTGTTTTGGTTGAAACTACTGAGCCTTTAACTACCGGTATTAATGAGCTAAATACAAACAATAAACAACTTGTTAAAATAGTAGATATTTTAGGCAAAGAAAGTAAGCCTAACAAAAAGGGATTACTCTTTTATATTTATAGTGATGGTACTGTTGAGAAGAAACTAATAATTGAGTAATGAAAAAATCAATAAAATAACCATAAACAAATAACATTGATTTCCAGCCAGTTGTATAGCTTTAAGTCCTGAGCAAGAATATTTAACACCCAAGAATAAATATTTCATAGGCAGGAATAAATATTTAAGAGGCAAAACTAAATATTCAACACACAAGAATAAATATTTAATAGGCAGGAATAAATATTTAACACACCAGCAAGAATATTTAACACACCAGAATAAATTTTTAATAGGCAAAAATAAATTCAGAACACAGCTAAAAAAGCAACTGCTTAAAATAGTAGATGTTTTAGGCAAAGAAAGTAAGCCTAAAAGGGTTGCTGTTTTATATTTATAGTGATGGTACTGTGGAAAAGCAACTGATTATTGAGTAATTTGTCATGTTGAGCGCTAGTCGAATTGTTGTTTAATCGGCAAAGCCAAATATCTACATCTACAGCTGTAGATTGACTTTGTTGAACAAAAAAGCGTTTCTTCACATTCGTTCAGAATGACAAAACAAAAAAGAGATAGCCGTTTCCTTCTCCTTTTTTAATATGTCTTTGCGAGAAAACTTGTTTTAGAAGCAATCTATTTCTTATTAATAACTAGTTTTATTTCCTAACCTCTTTGTGCCTAAAACAATCAACAGTATGGTCGTTTACCATGCCCATAGCTTGCATGTGGGCGTAAACAATAGTTGAGCCCACAAACTTAAAGCCTCTACTTTTTAAGTCTTTAGAAATTTTATCAGATAAAGGAGTGTTTGCCGGCATTTCGCTCATGCTTGTAAAGT
>Ga0308021_10000628_pt1 | contig 16279 bp, 14 predicted proteins | sample Neamet351_FD_201296 | JGI IMG/M metagenome (GOLD analysis project Ga0308021, IMG submission 201296) | Marine microbial communities from water near the shore, Antarctic Ocean - #351 | ecosystem: Environmental > Aquatic > Marine > Unclassified | place: Southern Ocean | collected 2014-10-02
AAATAAAAAAGTAAGAGTCAACAAGCATTAGAGACATAAAGGATAACGGTAGTAATGCCCTATGAACTCCATCTTTCTTTTTAAGTAATTCTTTTATCTGATGATAAAATAATGAAAGAAGTAGGAGTAGGCCAAGTAAGCCTAACTCAAACCAAATATATAAATACTGATTATGCGGAGTAGTGTGTTTATTAAACATATGCCCTGATTTTACTTCCTCATTAAAAATTGTTCCAAAACTTCCTGTTCCATAACCAAGTAATGGTTTTTCAAAAATCTTACTAATAGATTCTCGAACAAAAACATAACGAATATCCTCTAATTTACCATCCCCGCTATCTCCTTTATTTATAATAATATTAGAAACAATATCAAGCCTGTTTTTATAAACCTTTGTTGTTTTGTATACTGTAAATTGAAAAGCAAATAATAGCACAAGAAAAGCAACCAAACGAACCAAATTCTTTCTATTGTAGTAGATAATATAAAATACTGTCGCTAAATTAAAGATAACTTGCCCTGCCCTGCCTCTTTCCGTAAAAATACTCAGTGCATAAGCAGTAATAAACAGCAATAGTAGGTAGGTATATTTACTTTTTTTCTCAATAAGGATAAATAATGCCAATGTTGCGGCAAGTGCTAAAACTACATTATGATAATTATATGTTATAAAAGCTGAATTCCTCCAGGACACCTCAATAAAAGATAAATATTCTCCCAAAGGGAGTATGATATTACTGTTAATAGCAAGAGCTGCTACTGCTGAAATAAAAGCAGTCCCTAAAAATGCCATTACTGCTCTTTTGATTGTCTCTTGGTTTAATTCCATTGTCGAAAAAACAGGAAAGACAAGTAGCAATGCTAGTCTTTGAAATTGCCATTCTGCATTCAAATGATTCTCACCCCAAAACATTCCTAAACTATACATACCTATTATTGCAAAAATAGATAACATCCATTTGGATGATTTAATAAACTCAAATTTTGATTTAAAATTACCTTCCAATATCCAGCACAATACCAAACCACCAATAAATAAATTAGAAATAGCTATTGATGTTGGAATAGAAACCCCTAATAAGATAAATAACCCTTGTTGAACTTTACTTCTTATACTATTCATTGCCTAATATTTGATTATACTTCTGCTCATCTTGCAATACCTCAATTGCTTTTTCTAGTTCAGGGTCAAAATTTAAAGCGGCTTCAATTCTTCCTGTTTGATAAAAATACCTACTTCTAATTTCCCCTGTAAGTATCTCTTTTATTTCCTTCTTACTCGTAAATAAATCATCTCCTTTATTTGCCTCTAACTGAGTGAGTAGGGTTTCATACTCATCACTTAATGATTCAAAATAATTCTCATCAGTTGCTTTTTCTTTTAAGTTTTCTAATGCTTTTTCTGTTTTGGTTTTGTAGGTGTATTCTTTCCCTGAAAGATAGTTTACAAAATGTTCATAATTACTATCTGAGAAAATAAAATCTTGCGAAATACTATCATTTTCAAACCTAAAATCAGTTGCATAATCAAAAAAGAATCGTTCTCTGAAAAGAGAAATTACAATATTACTAACCGTTCCTGTTTCAGTTATTATATCAGGATTAATTCCTCCTCCATCAAACACCTCTCTCCCATTTTTTGTTTGGAAAGCAGTCCTTAATGAGTCCGCAATTTTACCAACACTCCCATCATCATTCCTGTTGGAATAGTCTAAAGCCTGAATACATCTACCACTAGGAATATAGTATTTTGCAACTGTCAATTTTAGCTGAGCATTATAAGATAATTTTCGAGTTTGCTGTACCAATCCTTTTCCGTAACTTCTTCGCCCAATAACAATTCCTCTATCCAAATCCTGTATTGCACCCGAAACAATTTCGGAGGCTGAAGCGGAAGAAGAATTAATTAATACTACCAGAGGCACCTCAGTATCTAATGGTTTTCTGGAGGCGATATATGATTTTTCCCAAGATTTTATTTTTCCTTTTGTACTCACCACTTCCTCTCCTTTTTCAACAAACAGATTTACAATATTAACTGATTCATTCAAAAGCCCTCCAGGATTACTTCTTAGATCTAAAATCAAGCCTTTAAGTTCACCTTCATCTTTCAATTTCTGAATAGCTTCCTTTACATCTTTACTGCAATTCCTAGTAAAACTTCTTAGTTTCACATAGCCAATTCCATCTTCAATATATGCTGAATAAGGAACACTTTTTACAGACACTTGCTCTCTATCAAAAGTAACTTCAAACGGCTTTTCTAAATGTGGGCGTTCTATCAATAAAGTAACGGAAGTATTGGGCTGTCCTTTAAGAGCCTTGCTTACTTCTTCAGTTGTTTTTCCTTTAGCTGATTTCCCATTTATTTCTAAAATTTTATCTCCAGCCATAAGCCCTGCTTTTTGTGCAGGATAACCCTTGTAAGGCTCACTTACATAAACATAATCCTCCCTTTTTGTAATAATAGCTCCAATACCCCCATACTGTCCTGTTGTCATAAAACGGAAATCTTCAATCTCTGATTCAGGAATATAAGTTGTGTAAGGATCCAATGATTTCAGCATCTTATCAATCCCTTCTTTCATTAGTTTACCAGGGTCAGTTTCATCCACATAAAAAGTATTTAGTTCTTTATATAGTGTAGTAAAAATATCTAAGTTTTTAGAAATTTCAAAATAATTATCAGTAAACCCTACTGATACAACTGAGGTAATTGCAAGTGCAATTCCTAAAATAATAATTTTAATTTTTTTATTCATATTTTTTTAAGGTACCGGATCATGCCCATTTCCTCCCCATGGGTGACAAGTTAATATTCGTTTCAAGGTTAAGCCTCCTCCTTTCCAGGGTCCATATTTTGTTATGGCTTCTAATCCGTAAGCCGAACAAGTTGGCGTATACCTACACCTTGGTGGTAATAAAGGGGATATTACTTTCTGATAAACCACAATTATTGTTCTGAAAAAGAAGGAAAAAATAACATTCATATTTCTTCACTTAAACGGCCTAAAATTAATTTTATTTTTTCGTCTATCACTTTATATGACAATATTTCTTCTTTTTGATAAATAATGGCAATATTCAATTGGATATTTTTACTCTTCAAAGTCGATTCTAACTCTGTTTTGTGCAAGCGATAAGCCTCTTTCATTCTCCTTCTTACAACATTTCTGTCGACAGCTAATCTTAACTTTTTTTTGGGAACAACAATAATTGATTTTATAGCCACCTCATCTGAATTTCCTTCCTCTTTCCAAACTAATCGAATAGGTTCAACTACAAATGATTTCCCATTAGAAAACATTTTTTTAATTGCTGTTTCGTTACACAGCTTTTGTTTTTTTGGAAAACTAAACATTATGATAAAATTACAAAAAAAGGAGCTCGAAAGCTCCTTTAGGTTATTTATTTAAAGAGAATTTATCTTTTTCTTTTATTTGCTTCTTTTATGTACTGGTCCAAAGCCATAGACATAGATGGTGCTTTTTTATTAGGGGCAGCAATATCCACTCTTAAGCCATTGTCCTCCACTGATTTAATTGTTGTTGGACCAAAAACAGCAAGCCTTGTTTCACCTTGTTCAAAATTAGGGAAATTTTCCAATAAGGATTTGATTCCTGTTGGACTAAAGAACACCAACATATCATATTTCACTTCTGATAAAGCAGATAAATCAGAACAAGCAACTTTATACATTTGTGCTTTGGTATATTCCAAACCGCTTTCTTCCAATGATTTGTTCATTTGCTTTTTAAGCACATCCGAACACGGGAATAAAAACTTAGAATCTTTATATTTTTGCATTACCGGAATCAAACTAGCAAGAGTTTGTTCACCCGTAAATACTTTACGCTTACGATAAGTAATGAAGTTTTGTAAATAGTGAGCAATTGCTTCAGAAACACAAAAATACTTTGTAAAATCAGGAATTCTTAATCTTAACTTATCCATCATTCCAAAATAATGATCCATTGCATTTTTAGAAGTAAAAATTACTGCATCATGATTAAGAATAGAAATTCTTTGCTCTCTGAATTCTTGAGCTGAAATTTCCTCAACATGCATAAAAGGAATATAATCAATCTTTAACTTATGCTTTTTTTCAATTGCAGAATATGGAGATTTCCCTTCTGGTTTTGGTTGTGAAATTAAAATTGACTTTACTTTCTTCTTTTTTTCTGACATTCCTTTGTCTTTTTAGTTAGTAAATTACTCCTTTTACTAGCAATAGGAGCGGGGAAATTTCTAGCGTGCAAAGATATAAAAAAATATAGAACTGAGGAAGCCCAAAAGCATTTGTTCCTATCTTCCAAAGCCAAAATAACTTTAGTGATAATAAAAGCAGACAAACTATCGTAATTATCACAAGTAAAGTTGCGGTAACTTTAAATGCAAAAAAGTAAAGCACAACCACTAAAGGAAAAAGAAAAAACCCTAAAGCACGATCGAAAAGAAAAGAAAAGAATATTCCTAATTTCGCAATATCTTTTACCATAAATACCTTTCCAAAAAAAATCATTATTACAATTTTTGAAACAAAAAACAACATTACAGTTCCTATTAAGTAGCATGTTTCAAGCAATGATATTTTAGGAATTAGTTTTAAGATTATCACGGAAAAATTAATACTCATCAGCAAGAAAGTAATAAAGTTGACTCTTTCGGTAAACGCATTTTCTTCTCTTAAATACTGATTAGCATAGCGTTGAGCAAATACCCCCATAAAAAGCAATTTAGCGTGCTTCCAGTAGGATGCTCTTAGTACGGCTATCAACAAAAATGAGATTGTAAGCAATACAACTATTATGTCCTGATTAAAAATGGTTTTCGTTAGCGCAATCATTATTCTTGTTATTCCGAATGCAAATATACCTTTTAAGAACTCATTTTTTAGCTTTAAAATACATACTTTTGCCAAAAAATTAACAATCACTATGTCACAAGATTTATACCAAGCTCCTGATTATTTCCTTATGGATGATCTACTTACAGAAGAACATAAATTAATTAGAGACGCAGCCAGAGAATGGGTAAAAAGAGAGGTTTCTCCAATAATTGAAGAAGCGTGTCAGAAAGCAGAATTCCCAAAACAAATTATAAAAGGATTAGGTGAAATTGGTGGTTTCGGGCCCTACATTCCTGTAAAATATGGTGGTGCAGGATTAGACCAAATTTCTTACGGACTTATTATGCAAGAACTAGAAAGAGGAGATAGTGGGGTTCGTTCTACATCCTCTGTTCAATCTTCATTAGTAATGTACCCAATTTGGAAATACGGTAGTGAAGAACAAAAAATGAAATTTTTACCAAAATTAGCAACTGGAGAATTTATCGGTTGTTTCGGGTTAACTGAACCTGACCATGGTTCAAATCCTGGAGGAATGGTAACCAACATAAAAGATATGGGCGACCATTATATTTTAAATGGTGCAAAAATGTGGATTTCGAATGCACCTTTTGCTGATGTTGCTGTAGTATGGGCAAAAAATGAAGAAGGAAGAATAAAAGGGGTATTAGTAGAAAGAGGAATGGAAGGATTTACAACTCCTGAAACACACGGAAAATGGAGTTTGAGAGCTTCTGCAACTGGAGAGTTAGTTTTCGATAATGTGAAAATTCCGAAAAATAATATTTTACCAAATAAAGATGGTTTAGGTGCTCCACTAGGTTGTTTGGACTCTGCAAGATACGGAATTGCTTGGGGAACAATCGGTACTGCAATGGATTGTTACGATACAGCTTTAAGATATGCAAAACAAAGAGTTCAGTTTGGGAAACCAATTGCGGCTTTCCAATTGCAACAAAAGAAATTGGCTGAAATGATTACTGAGATCACCAAAGCACAATTGTTAACTTGGCGTTTGGGAGTACTTAGAAATGAAGGGAGAGCAACTACTGCACAAATTTCAATGTGTAAGCGTAACAATGTAGATATGGCTTTAAACATTGCCCGTGAAGCAAGACAAATTTTAGGCGCTATGGGAATTACAGGAGAATATTCTATAATGAGACATATGATGAATTTAGAATCAGTAATTACTTATGAAGGAACACACGATATTCACTTGTTGATTACAGGAATGGATATTACGGGTGAGAATGCTTTTAAATAGGATGAAAACTACATTTAGAATAATAGCACTTTTGGAAGGGGTTTCATACATCCTTTTAATGACGATTGGTTTGTATTTCAAATACCAATTAGGCGACCCAACTTATGTGAAATTACTAGGAATGCCACATGGAGTTTTATTTGTCACCTATATACTATTTGCTTTTCTAATTAAAGAAAATGAAAACTGGGGAATTAAAGATTTAGGGATTGTATTACTAGCCTCTATCCTACCCTTTGGTACTTTTTATGTGGATTGGAAATATTTGAAAAAATAGAAATTATGAAAACGGACTTTAGGGTCCGTTTTTTTATTTAATTAATTTAGATAAAATAAGTTTTTCTACATCTACCTCATCAAATCTAATCTCAAGCAATCTTACATTGTGCTCTTTTAATATCTCTCTCTTAATCCTATCTCTTTCTTTTGTACTTTCAAAACCTTTTTCACCACCAAAATGTTCAACAATCTGATAATGTTGTTTACCATTATATTCAATAACTAAATTATAATGTGGAAGATAAAAATCACACCTTAATAAAGCTTTCATCTTTAACCATTCAAATGTTTTCTGCTCTACAAAATCTATAGAATTATCAGTTAAAATATCTCTTACCAACCTTTCTCCATGGCTTGAATAACATTTTGGACAACTTGAACCTTTTTTATGCGCATTAGGTGTTTGTAGAAAAAGACCATGTCTAGGGCAAATAATTTTCACTTCTTGATGTGCTTTTTCATAATCTACAAGCTCATAACCATATACATTCCCATGTACCTCTCTAGCTTGATTAATAAATACTTCTGTAGTTAGTCTTGATTTATCAGCTGTTATTTCATTCCCGCATTTTCTACAGCCAGACTCTGTATTTAAGTGCGAGTTTGGTGTTTGTGAAAACTTCCCATGTATTGGGCATGAAATGATTACAGATTTCTCTATATCAATATACTCAACTTCTGAGTAATCATATTTACCACCATGAATACCTCTAGCTCTTTTTACAAATTGACTAAAAGTCAGCCTATTTTTATCAGAAGATTTAATATATCCACATTCTTTGCATCCTGATTCCTTTGAAATATGGCTATGTGGCTTTTGAAAAAATTCTCCATGTATCATACAAATCATTCTCATCTTTTTAGAATACATTGAATATGTTGATTCATCATATTCATATGTCTTTCCATGAATATTAAATGCTCGTTTTAAAAAATCATCAAAGGGTAATATTAAATCATTACTCACTTTTTCATAACCACACTTTGTACAACCACTTTTATTGTCTAGGTGACTATTTGGAGAAATTAAAAATTCTCCATGATTTGAACATATTAATAACACTTTTACTCTATTATTTACATATTCTACTTTTGAATAATCATAATAATTATCATGTATTTCTTTTGCTTTCAATATAAATTCTTCTGTAGTACTTCTAGCTTTAAGTTTAGTAACTTCAATACCACATTTTTGGCAGCCAGATTTCAAATGACTTCCTGGTTGTTGTTTGAATTCTCCATGAGTTGGACAAATAATAATTGTTTTTTGTATTGTATTTAAATAACTTACTTTTGAGTAATCGTATTTATTGTTATGAAATTTTGAAGCTGCCTCTATAAATGTTTCTTGATTATAAACAGGAACTTTAGAACACCTTCTACATCCTTGCCCTCTATAATGATTTTGTGGTGCTTGAGAGAATTCACCATGTTTTGGGCAAATTATAATTACTTTTTCTTTATTTCCTTGGTAGTTCGCTTTACTATAATTATAGTAGTCCCCATGTGCTTTTTTTGATTTTTCAATGAATTTACTTATTGTAAATTTCAATATATCTCCTCTTCTTTCGTCATAACATTTTGGACATCCACCACCACTTAAATGATGATTTGGCACTTGCTTAAATTCTCCATGTTTAGAACATATAATAATAACTTTGACTTTATTATTTGTATATTCTGCTTTTGTATATCTATATGTATAATTATGAACTTCATTTGCTCTCTCCACAAAAGTATTTGTTGTATACTTGATATTTCCTGAACATTTTTTACAACCAGCTCCTTTTAAATGTATTTCAGGTCTTTGCTCAAAAACACCATGTACTTTGCAAATTATGGTAAGGTTAGTTCTGTTATTCTTATAAAAGGATTGAGTATAATCAAACTTTTCACCATGAACTTTAATAGCTCTTTCAATAAAAATCTCTTTTGTAAGTTTTTTAGGCATTACTTTTTCAACAACTTAGCAGCTTCCAGTAACTCCTTGTACCAAGCCTCACCATATTTTCTGATAAGTGGTTCTTTCAAAAAGGCATAAACAGGCACTTCTAATTCACTCCCACATTTACAGGCAGGTGCACATATTTTTATTTCCTCATAATTTACTGCATCAAAATCACGGTATTCCTGTATTCGGATAGGAAATAAATGGCACGAAATTGGCTTCTTAAAATCAACTTTACCAGCTAAGTGAGCTTTTTCAATTGCACATTTTGAAATCCCTTTTTCCTCAATTACAAAAGCACATTCTCTATTATTTACAAGTGGAGTAGTCACTTCTCCCTCAGCATCAAGCACAGCCACCCCTACTTTATCAACTACATCAATTCCTTTTTGAACCATAAATGGCTTTACCTGTTCATAAATATCTTCTAAAATAGTTACTTCCTTTTCTAGTAGTGGAGCGCCTGCATCTCCATCCACACAACAGGCCCCTTTACACGCATTTAAATCGCACACAAAGTGTTTTTCAAAAACATCTAAAGAGATAATTTTATTGTCAACTTGAATCATACGGCAAAACTACATAATAAAATAAGAGAATTACTATTTTTGCGTCATGGCAAATTATGAAGATATCTTTAAAAAAGTAGTGTCCCATGCAAAAGAGTATGGTTATGTTTTTCAATCCTCCGAAATTTATGATGGCTTAGCAGCCGCTTACGATTATGGACCGAATGGAGTAGAATTAAAAAACAACATTAAAAACTATTGGTGGAAATCAATGGTAAATATGCACGAAAATATTGTAGGACTAGATTCTTCTATTTTCATGCATCCTACTACTTGGAAAGCTTCCGGTCATATTGATGCTTTTAACGATCCTTTAGTTGACAATAAGGATTCTAAGAAAAGATACCGTGCTGATGTATTAATAGAAGATCATATTGCCAAGATTGAAGCCAAAATAGACAAGGATTGCGTAAAAGCGGCCAAGCGTTTTGGAGATGATTTTAACAGAAAGGAATTTGTAACTACTAATGGTAGAATTTTAGATAGACAAAAACAAATTGATGCCATAAACGAGAAAATGAATACTTCTCTTTCTTCAGGGGATTTAGCTGGAGTAAAAGCATTAATTGAAGAGTTGGATATAAAATGCCCTGTTTCAGGGACTAATAATTGGACGGATGTTCGTCAATTTAACTTGATGTTTAAAACCCAAATGGGAGCTACTGCTGATGGGTCTTCCGATTTGTATTTACGTCCAGAAACTGCACAAGGTATTTTTGTAAACTTTTTGAATGTACAAAAAACAGCTCGTATGAAGATTCCTTTTGGAATTGCTCAAATTGGGAAAGCCTTTAGAAATGAGATTGTAGCGCGTCAGTTTATTTTCAGAATGCGTGAGTTTGAACAAATGGAAATGCAATTTTTTGTTCGCCCAGGAGAGGAAATGAAATGGTACAAATACTGGAAGGAATTCCGTATGAAATGGCACAATTCCCTAGATATGGGAGAAGATAATTACCGTTTTCATGACCATGAAAATTTAGCGCATTATGCCAATGCTGCTACCGATATTGAATTCAAATTCCCATTCGGATTTAAAGAGCTAGAAGGAATTCATTCTCGTACTGATTTTGACTTAAAAGCACATCAAGAACATTCTGGGAAAAAATTACAATATTTTGATCCTGAATTAGGAGAAAGCTATGTACCCTATGTGGTTGAAACTTCAATCGGATTAGACAGAATGTTCCTTACCGTATTAAGTCATGCTTTCCGAGAAGAAAAACTGGAGAATGGAGAAAGCAGAGTTGTCCTAAAAATCCCTGCAGTTTTAGCTCCTATAAAAGCAGCTATTCTTCCTTTAACTAAGAAAGATGGAATGCCTGAAAAAGCAAGAGAAATAATGAAGTCTCTTCAAATAGATTTCAATTGCCAGTATGAAGAAAAAGATTCTATCGGAAAAAGATACAGAAGACAAGATGCGATTGGAACTGCATTCTGTATTACGGTTGACCATCAAACTTTAGAAGACAATACGGTTACTATTAGAGACAGAGATACTATGGGTCAAGAAAGAGTTTCAGTAGAAAAACTACATGCAATTATTGCTGAAAAAGTAAATATCGCTAAATATTTAGCTTAGTTTGACCCTTCAGTAGTTACTGAAATTTTATCGAAAGCAGCATCAATAGGAGGCAACACCTTCTCTACCTCTACCGTTACTTTTTGTACTTTATGTAAAGGTAAAATTGCGTCTACAATTCTTTTTGCAGGATGTTCTATCATGTTAGATCGGATTGCCATTTGCTCTTTTACAATTTCTATGATTTTCACATAATCCACTGTATGGTTCAAATCATCTGTTTTTTCAACTTCAACTGTATCCGCTTCCACCCAAACATTTACTATAAAGTGTCCGCCTAAAACAGCTTCTTCTGGTAAGTGACCATGATAAGCAAAAACTCTAATTCCTTCTACTGTAATTAATCCCATTAGTTAATTTTTTCTAAAGCTGTTTCCATTCTTTTAATCGTTTCTTCTTTTCCTAAAAGAGAAGCAATATCAAACAAAGAAGGCCCCATTCCAAGTCCTGTTAAACAAACCCTAAAGGCAGGCAATAATTTACCCATTCCTAGTTCATTTTCTTCCAAGTATTTTTTGAATGCTTCTTCAATATTTTCTGGAGTGAAATCAGCTAATTCTGCTAATCTATCTTTTAATTCCAATACATATTTTGGAGTATCTTCTTTCCATTTTTTACGGATAGTTTTCTCATCAAAAGATGTAGGAGCTTCAAAATAATACCTTCCTTCCTCCCACATATCTTTTACAAAAGTGGCTCTTTCTTTCAGTTGATCACAAACTGTTGCTACAAAATTATCTTCCGCCTCTACCCCATTTTCTTTCAAGATAACTTGTAAGTCTTGTGCTAATTCTTCTTTTGATTTCGATCTTAAGTATTGCTGATTGAACCATCTTGTTTTGTCAACATCAAATTTTGCTCCTGCCTTCCCTACCCTATCTAAACTGAAAGCTTCTATCAAACCTTCCATAGAGAAAATCTCTTGTGTAGTTCCTGGATTCCACCCTAAAAAGGAAAGCATATTTATAAATGCTTGTTTAATGTATCCACTTTCTCTATACCCTGAACTTACTTCCTTTGTTTCTGGGTTCATCCACTGTGTTGGGAATACTGGAAAACCTAATCTATCTCCATCACGCTTACTTAATTTTCCGTTTCCATCTGGTTTTAGAATTAAAGGCAAGTGTGCAAATTCTGGCATTGCATCTTCCCACCCTAAATATTTGTATAATAGTACGTGTAAAGGTGCTGATGGCAACCACTCCTCCCCTCTTATTACATGGGAAATTTTCATCATATAATCATCAACCACATTTGCCAAATGGTAAGTTGGCATCCCATCCGATTTAAAGATAACTTTATCGTCCATATGATTGGTATTTACAACTACCCAACCTCTAATAATATCATTTAATTTTACCTCTTCATTTCTAGGCATTTTTATTCTTACAACATAAGCCTCACCCGCATCCATTCTCTTTTTCACCTCATCTTCCGATAGTGCTAAAGAATTTTGCATTGTAGTACGCGTAACTGCATTGTATTGTGGTGAAGGGACTCCTGCCGCCTTCATTCTCTCACGCATTGCAGTTAATTCTTCTGAAGTATCAAAAGCATAATACGCAAAACCATCTTTCACCAACTGTTCAGCATATGGTAAATACATAGCTTTTCTTTCTGATTGCTTATAAGGCCCAAATTCTCCCCCAGCAACAACCGATTCATCAAACTCAATTCCACACCATTTTAAAGACTCAATAATATACTGTTCTGCCCCTTCAACAAAACGAGCTTGATCGGTATCTTCAATTCGTAAAATCATTTTACCTCCTTTATTTTTAGCAAAAAGATAATTGTAAAGGGCTGTTCTTACTCCTCCAATATGTAGTGGCCCAGTAGGGCTAGGTGCAAATCGTACTCTTACTTCTGACATTGTGTTTATTTTTTCGACTGCAAAGATAAGATTTATCAAGTAATAGAGTTTTATGATAAGCCGTTAAAAATTGTACTTTTGCAAGGATGAATACTCAACCCAAAATAGAACTGTTCGAAAAACTAAATAAATTCGTTAAACGATTTTATACCAATCAGCTAATTAAGGGGGGAATTTATTCTGTATCTGTATTAACTATTTTCTTTATTGGCTTTTCGACTATTGAACATTATACCCAATTTGGAGTTGGCAGCAGAACTTTTTTATTCTGGACTTACCTTATTGTTAACTCCCTAATTGCTATAAAATATATTGTGATTCCCCTACTTCATTTGTTGAGTTTCGGGAAAACGCTAAGCCACAAGCAAGCCGCCAAAATTATTGGAACTCATTTTACTGAAGTTGATGATAAGCTACTAAATATCCTGGAACTACAGGAGATGAGTGCGGCTGATAACGCTTTAATAAATGCAAGTATTCAGCAAAAATTAAAAGACATAAAGCCTATCTCATTTGGGAATGCCATAAATTATTCTGACAATAAAAAATATGCAAAATGGGTGCTAATCCCACTTGCTGTTATTATACTTTTTATCATTTCTGGGAAACAATATATCCTTACCGAAAGCTCTGCCAGAATACTAAAACACAATACCTTTTTTGAGCCTAAAGCACCCTTTCAGTATCTTGTTTTGAATCCTAAATTAGAAGTAGTCCAATATGAAGATTATACATTGGAAATAGAGATAGTAGGAAATGAAATCCCTAGTGAAGTATTTATTGTAATTAACGGGAATTCATTTCGGATAAAGAGCATTAGCAATACTACATTCGAGCATCTTTTTAAAGGAGTAAATGCTGATATTTCATTTCAATTTCTTGCTGGAGGTTATCACAGTAATTATTACACATTAAAGGCTCTTCCACAACCTAAAGTAATTGACCTAAACACCTTTTTGAACTACCCAAATTACACTAAAATTAAAGATGAGGTTATTAAAAACAATGGAGATTTAATTATCCCTGAAGGAACAATAGTGCAGTGGAATGCAAGCCTACAAAACACTAAAAATATCACACTTATTTTTTCCGAAAGCAAACACAAGCAAAGTACGGAAAATATATTTACTTATAAAAAAACTATTTTTAGCAGCACTCCTTATCAAATTATTACCCAAAACGAACATCAGTTGAGTGACAGCTTATCCTACTATATAAAAGTAATTCCTGATGCTTACCCTTTAATTAAGGTGAATCAGAATTTTGACAGTACAAATGCTCAGTTTCTGTTTAGTGGAAAAATTGAAGATGATTATCTCTTACGAAAATTAACTTTTAATTATCGAATTACTAGCAATGACACAAATACATTAGTAAGTCAGCAATTAACAATTAAACAACTCTCTAAGGAACTTTTCTTTTTCACCTTTAAATTTGATGAATTAAACCTAGGAGCAGGAGAGGAGATGGAATACTATTTTGAGGTTTGGGATAATGATGGTGTAAATGGGTCAAAAAATACAAAAAGCACTCGTTTTTCACACAAAGAAGCAACAAAAGAGGAGTTAACAGCAAAAAAGGATGCTGAAAATGAAAAAACGAAAAGTGGACTTAATAAATCAATATCGCTCGCTAAAGAGATAAAAAAAGACATTGCTGAACTCAATAAATCCATCTTAGAAAAGAAAAAAATAAGCTGGGAAGAAAAACAAAAAGCAAAAGAGATTCTAAAAAAACAAAAGCAACTCGAGCAACAAATAAAAGACACACAGAAAAAAAATAGTGAAAACCTTAAAAACAAGGAAAAATTAAACTCCTCAATACTTGAAAAGCAAAAACAACTGGAGGAATTGATGAATAAAGTCCTTGATGAGGAAACCAAAAAACTCTTACAAGAAATGGAGGAGATGATGGATAAAGCCGACAAAGAAAAATTAAAAGATTTACTAGAGAAATTAGATGATGAAAACACTGATTTAGAAAAAGAGTTAGACAGAGAGTTAGAGCTTTTCAAGCAATTAGAATTTGAAGAAAAAGTAGAAGAAACCCTTGAGAAAATTTCAGCACTTAAAAAAGAACAAGAGGACTTAAAAAAAGAAACCGAACAGGCAAAATCAGAAAAAGAAGAGCTTGCAAAAAAACAAGAAGAACTAAGTAAAAAGATGGAAGATTTGCAAAAAGATTTGCAAGACCTAAGAAAGAAAAATATGGCTTTAGAGGATAAAAATAAAATGCCTGACACCAAAGCCAATGAAGAAGATGTAAAACAAAAAATGCAAGAGAGCAAGGAAGCGCTACAAAAAGGGAAGAAAAAGAAAGCCAAAAAAGCACAGGAAGAGGCTTTAGAGGAATTGGAGGAGTTAGAGCAGCAACTGCAAGGCATACAAAAAAGTAATGGGGAAGACAAACCCAAAGAAGATATGGAAACCTTAAGAAAAATCCTCGAGAATTTAGTTACCCTCTCTTTTGATCAGGAAGAATTAATGCATCATGCTAAAAGTACTCCTAGAAATAGTGCGGAATTTATTGCAATTGTTCAGAGGCAAAACAAACTAGCGGATGACAGTCAAATTATTGAAGACTCCCTGTTAGCACTTAGTAAAAGGGTTATACAGATACAGGCAACTATTAATCGAGAAATTACTGCGATCAATAAGAATATGATTAAGGCGACAAAAGAGCTAGAAGAAAGACAAATTGAAAAAGCGGCAGAACGTCAGCAATTCGTAATGACTTCAACTAATAACCTAGCCTTACTTTTGTCTGAAATTTTGGAGCAAATGCAAAAAGATTTAGCCGACAAAACTCCTGGGAAAAAACAATGCAATAAACCGAATCCTAATTGCAAAAAACCTTCAATGTCACAACTGAAAGAGGCGCAAAAGAAACTCAATAAGGAAATGAAAAAAGGGAAAAGTGGTAAAAAAGGGAAAAAGAAAGGGGAGAAGAATGCTAAAAAATTAATGCAATTAGCAAAAAAACAAGAAGAGATTAGGAAGCAATTAATGGAACTAAGAGATGAGCAGGGAAAGAATGGAGAGAAAGGAAAGCTTGATAAAATACTGGAAGATATGGAGGAGAATGAAACAGATATCATCAACAATAGAATCACCCAAGAAACAATAGCAAGGCAAGAGGAAATTCTCACTCGATTGCTTGAAGCAGAAAAAGCAGAAAGAGAACAAGATGAAGACGACAAAAGAAAATCAACAGAATGGGATTTTGTTCCTGATAACACAACCGAGCAATACTTAGAATATAAAAAGCAAAAACAACAGCAAGAAGAGCTTTTAAAAACAACACCTGTTCAGCTAAAACCCTATTACAGAAAAAAGGTGAATACTTATTTCAACACCTTAATTAAAGAAGATAAATGATAGAATATCAGCATATAGAAACCAAAGAATTAACAAATAGTATGGCCATCAGTTTATGGCTTACTAATGTTATAAAAGAAGAAGGGAAGCAAATGGGAGATTTAGTTTATGTACTCTGTAAAGATGAGTATTTATTGGAAAAAAATATTCAGTTTTTGAATCACAACACCCTTACTGATGTAATTACTTTTGATTATTCTGAAGATAAAATAATAAGTGGAGATATACTTATCAGTACTGAAAGAGTAGTTGAAAACGCTAAAATATTCAATGTTAATTATTTAACTGAATTACACAGAGTGATGGTACACGGTTTACTACATTTGCTCGGATATAAAGACAAGATTGAAAAAGACGCAAATACAATGCGCGAAAAAGAAAATTATTATTTAAATAAATTTACAAATAACTGATTATCAATATTTTTGATATAATTCTAGTAAAAACAATATGAAATTAGAAGAAGTATATGATGTAATAATAGTAGGAGGAGGGCATGCTGGTTGTGAAGCAGCACATGCTGCAGCAACTCTTG
>Ga0308021_10000631_pt1 | contig 16235 bp, 16 predicted proteins | sample Neamet351_FD_201296 | JGI IMG/M metagenome (GOLD analysis project Ga0308021, IMG submission 201296) | Marine microbial communities from water near the shore, Antarctic Ocean - #351 | ecosystem: Environmental > Aquatic > Marine > Unclassified | place: Southern Ocean | collected 2014-10-02
CCTAGATGAGTTCATCCTGACTGGCGGTGGTTCGTCCCACTTCGACATCATTGCAGAACGTTTCAAGTCTCTTGATATGTCGATCCCAGTCCGTGTTTTGTTGCGAAGTGGTTGTTACCTGACCAATGATCATGGCGCATACCGAAGCGCACAAGAAGATGCTCGGCTTGATCCAAGCCGTCAGTGGTATTCGGAATTTCGTCCTGCGTTGGAAGTCTGGTCATACGTTCAGTCCGTTCCTGAACCACATTTGGGGTTCTTGACAATGGGAAAGCGAGACGTACCGTTTGATGCTGGCCTTCCAGTTCCGTTTAAACGGTTTCGACCAGGCTCAGGTTTTATGGACGTCGGCGAATGCGAGATATTCAATACGAATGATCAACATGCTTATGTCCGCTTGGGCGCGGACACGAGTTGGCAAGTAGGTGACATGATTTGTTCGGGTATTTCACACCCCTGTACCGCCTTTGATAAATGGCGGTTTATGCCGATAGTTACCGATGACTATGATGTGATTGATGGTATCCTGACCTATTTTTAAACCGGCGTTACGTCTATGAAGCCTGCTGGCGCGTTGTTGAAACACAAGCGATGCCATCCAACTCAAACTTTAACATTGTCCCGAGAACACCCATAATTGTGCTCCGTGTTGGTAGTGGCGCTGCAAAATATTCAGCATATATCTTGTTGTATAAAGGCAAATCGCTTTGCTGGGCTACATAAGATTTTATATTTATCACGTTATCTAACGACAGGCCCTCTGCCACTAAAATCGAACGTAAATTTTCGATCGACCGGCGCATTTCTTCTTCGAAGGTACCGGAAATGATCGTACCGATTTCAGAATCAACTGAAGCTTGCCCGGACACAAACATTAGGTCGCCGGCGATTATTGCAGGACTAAATGGAAGGTTGGACTTTGCGCCTTTGTTAACTATTTTTAACATGTGTACTCCTGTTGATTTTTAGTCAGTGAACGAATTTTGCCGGGTATACGCTGTGCTCTTTTGTCGATTGTCGGTTCGCGAGGTGCTCATAGACTTCGGGCAGAACCTGATCCATCCATTCCGCCGTCTTAACGACAAACCCTGGTTTTTCTGAATCCAATACGTACCCGTAGACCTCTATATTGTGAGAAAATTGGGTCTGAATTAGATCGCGCCAATTTCTGTGCACATAGCCGCAAACAACGTCAGGCTTGAATTCAGTAATCGCAGCCAAAAGCTCATCTGTATCGTCAAACCCAACTTCTTGATTTACTGTGATTATAGAAATTTCTGCGTCTGGATCAATTGCCTGGTGTGCGTCATGAAATCCTTTGCGACGGACGGCTTGTTCACGGGACAAAATTTCTGAGTCCAAATACAGGTACTTGTAGGGCTTGCCTAGAAATCCCTTAAACATGTCCATAAATGGGGTCGTAAAATCAAGCCGAAAGCTGTGAAATGGCAAAGCGTCTGGAAATAGATCTATCAGGCTAACCTGGCTTGTCGTTTCCGTAAGCCCAAGAATTTTGGTCTCATCGGTAATCCCCGTCACAATGACTGCATCCAGCGCGTCCCAAAGGTTGATTGGCATTGTTTCATGAGTGAAACTGCCTAGTACGAACTCGTGTCCGTCGGAAACAACGCCTTTTTCAATTGCGACCACCATGCGCGTATAAAACGCGTTGTCAAAAATTCCCCCACCCACAATATCGCGATTATAGAAAAATCCAATGCGCCAGTACAATTCGGCCCAAGGAGTTGTGACCAAATACGATCCTTTACCAACTTGCCGGCGAATTACGCCCTCTGATTCGAGGTCTTTGAGCGTTTTCATTACTGTAATAAGTGAAAAATCTGAAAGTTTGACAATTTCATTTTGAGATTCAATTCTAGCACCTGGTTTTAACCCACGGGTTTTCCAGCGTCTAAAAAGCGTCGCACGTAGCTGTAGGTGGCGTGGGGATAAATTTTTGGTCAAACTGGTTCGTCCCATGATATTTGGCGCGCAATAATTCCACCATCTACATAAAGCATTTGCCCGGTTATATAGCGTGCTTCAGGTGACGCAAGGAAAACTGCAGCGCCCCCAACATCTTCTGGCTTTCCGATCCGACCTAGTGGAATTTGCCTAGTTAGGACTGCGCGGGTCTCACCTTTATCAAGTCCGGGTTGGGTCAGAGGTGTCTGAATGATGCCTGGTCCTACCCCGTTGACGCGAATTCCCCGGTCAGCTAGCGAAACTGCTAGCGAACGTACCATCATCAATATAGCGCCTTTCGTGCTGTCATAAATAACACTATTTCTTTCGGCAGAGACTGAATTTGTAGACCCAATACAAATGATCGAGGCACCGTCCTGGTCAGCTCGAACTTTTGCACAAAATGCCTGTGCTGCGAACAAATAACCTTTAACGTTCAAGTTAAAGGCACTGTCAAACAGTGTTTCATCGAGTGTGCCAAAGTCACTATCGTTAAAAATTCCAGCGTTATTGACCAGCGTATCAAGCGAACCTAATTTCTGATGTGCCTGCTCGACAAAGGAGGTGGCGCCCTCAGCGCTTGACAAATCTGCCTGGACAAAATGGCATTCTGTCAGTTTTGCTAAGGCGCGGACTGATGTGGAATTGGGCTCATGAGAATTGATTACAAGCCGCGCACCTGTTTTGGCGAACGCCTCTGCAATTGCAAATCCAATTCCTTGGGTCGAGCCCGTCACACAGACGCATGGCTTTGTCATTATTGCACCTTGAAGTTTCAACCTACATCGTTAGTATAATAACATATTAGGATTGGCAGGTTCATGCAAGTGAAACAAAAATGGACGAACGTTTCAATCATAACCCCAACGGGGCCAGTACTCAAAGATTTAGTGATGGAAGACGATCGAATTTCCGCGCTTTTGGATCCTGCGTCAGCTACTGGTACGGACTGGCGAATTATCGATGGCGCTGGTCAAATTATATTCCCGGGCATGATCGATCTATTGCAACACGGGTTTGATGTAAATTTTTATCATGAACCAACGCCTGGATGTGTCGCGGACAGCTCAGCCCTTTTGCCAGCTCACGGCGTAACTGGCTTTTTGCCAACAATTGGATCATTGGCCCCTGAAAAGATGGCATCAGTAATTTCAGATTTGGCAGGACAATGTGGCCAAGCAAATGGCGCACGCGCATTGGGCGTACATAGTGAAGGGCCTTGTTTTGGAGCACCCGGTGCGCATAATCCAGAGAACTTGCGGCTTCCTACACTTAACCTCGCCCATGAAATCATTGACGCCGCCGACGGCCATCTGCTGGCCGTAACAGTGGCTCCTGAGCTTGAAGGCGCGGAAGCCTTTATACGACTTATGAAACAGGCCGGCGTGTCCGTGCACCTCGGTCATAGCTGTGCGTTGGCGGATGATATCTCGCGCTATGTTTCGTGGGGAATCGATGCGGTTACGCATATGTACAATGTCACCGCCTCACTACCGCCAGATGGTAGCGGTGTGCATCAATTTTCTTTGCCTGATGCGCTGATTGCAGAATCTGGTCTTCCGTTGGGGATAATCTGTGATGGAATTCATGTTCACCCCAAGCTGGTGAAGCTGCTAGCACAGCTGCCATCAGACCGCGTTTTCTTAGAAACAGATTCTATCAAGTTTGCGGGCCGTGAGGGCGCGCGCTTTGAAGCGTACCCTGGCTATTGGCTGACCAGTGAGAAGGGTAAAGCCGTAAAGGATGACAAAGGTGGCCTTTGTGGATCTTCCCTGACCTCACATGAGGCTATGTTGAATTTTCTGACTTTTAGTGGAGCTGGCTTGACCCGCGCGGCCATCGCCAGCGCGCTAATTCCGGCCCGTGTGCTTGGGCTCGAAGGCGACATGGGCAGCGTTGAAACTGGGAAATTGGCTGACTTTTCATTGCTTGATCCTAGTACATTCGCGGTAAATGCTACCTATGTTGGTGGCAAGCAAGTTTATGAGCGTAAACCATGATCAAACAAGACGACAAACCACTTCGTTATAACGAAGTTGGGAACGTCCATATGGATTTTCACGGCGCAGCCAACACCACAATTGATTTCATTATCGAAAACTACGGCGTCGAAGTTATGGATGAGATTTTTACCCGCGTTGGAAAGGACGTTTACGCTGATATTCGTGGTCATTTGATCGCCGGCAACGCAGGTGAGCTAGTTAAGCATTGGCGGCATTTTTTTACCCGTGAAGGCTCGGATTATCAGATTGAAATTGTAGACGATGAGGTAGTTCTAACGGTGAAGCACTGCACGGCATATCACCACGTTAAAAAAATTGCACCGCAGGTTTCAGACCACTTTTGCGATCAAACTATCAAGACCAATAATGCCATGGCCGATGGCAGCCCTTTCGAGATCAAAACGGAAATTATCGCTCCAGGCGCGTGTCGACAAATCATTGGTAGACGCAAATGATACCTAGCGACCATTTTACCAAATTCTACAACGAGGTCTTTAAGTTTCTTGAAACACAGGGCGACGACGCCTTGCAGGCCTATTGGTTGGAAATTAGCCGAAATCAAGAGCGCCATACTCTTGAAGCCTTTCGCGACTATGGCCTGGAAGGCATGCGGGACTACTGGGAACACATCCGTATCGAGGAAAACTGTGACCTCAACCTAGAACTACATGAAGATCGCTTAGAACTGCGGATGAACGCCTGTCCGAGCCTTGGCAAAGTAATGGACAACGACGCTGAGCCAATGGCGCGATATTGCGACCATTGCGCTGGATGGATTGGGCCGATCATGGATAAATTGGGTTATAGTCTGGTGTATGACGTTATTGATCGCCAAAAGCCCCAATGCGTCATGCAAGTTTTCAAAGACCCAGACCAGGCTCTTGAGGCAGAGAAGAACGCAAAATTGTTGATGGGCTGGCCAGGGAAGGCCTCCAATGAGCCAGCTCCAGATGATCTGAAAGTAAAGAAATCATGAAGATTGTCGAAACTGGAGTGATCAGCTCGGCCGAAGTAGGAACAGCGCGAGCCTGCATTAACTTTGGGACAGTCACCATTCTACATAATGGAGACTTGTTGGCCACGTACCGCGTCGGTGATAACAAAGACAGCGACCAAGAACAGATCGAGTTCGCCCGTTCCCACGATAATGGTCGCTCTTGGAGCAAACCCACTAATCCATTCGTAGACACAGTTGTTGATGGGCAGCTTGGAACATTAAAACTTTGCTATCTGACGGAACTTAGCGCAGACCATCTTTTGGCAGCTGTCATGTGGGTCGACCGTACCGCGCACCCTGGAATGCCTTTGTTTAATGCGAAGACCGAGGGATGCCTTCCTATGGAAATCCTATTGGCAGATTCACATGATGGAGGCGCCACTTGGACCTCCTGGCGAAAAATTCCGATGTCAGACGATATTGGGCCACCAAGCCTGACTAACCCAATCTTAAAGCTCGCGGATGGATCTTTGGCTATGAGCATCGAGACTAACAAGCACTATTATGATACGTCAAAATGGCGTCAAAGGGCTGTCCTATTTCAATCTTTTGACAATGGGCGAAGTTGGTCCGAGACCGGACCAATTGCCGAAGACACTACGGCGCGCGTTTTTAATTGGGACTTGCGTTGTGGCGTTGGTGCTAGCGGTAGTGTTGCGACATTTGCGTGGACGTACGACATCAACACGCAAAAGTACCTCAACATTCATCGGCGCATCAGCACAGATAACATGAATTCATGGTCAGCGCCTTTGGACCTTGGATTCGCCGATCAGGCTGGCCCGCCGGCCATGCTTTCAGATGGGAGGGTTGTTTTGGCATGGGTGGATCGCTTTGGAGGTCAGTGTATTCGTGCCCGTATTTCCCCAGCTATTGATGCGCCGTTTGATCCAAAAAGCGAAGTTCTCGTCTATCAGCACCCGCTCCCAAAAGGTTCGAACACCCAGAATACTGGCGACCTATTAGCTGGTATGGAGATGTGGAGTTTTGGATTGCCGTTTGCCGTACATTTGCCAGACGACGATGTGCTAATCGCCTACTACGCAGGCAATCATAGCGCCATGGATCTGCACTTTGCGCGGCTTGTGGTCTGAAAGTGGGGCTAATATAAAAAATAATGACCAAACTGGTTATAGATCAAGCATGAAGCCCTTTATGACATGCTGACAATTCTCAAACGCCCAGCAAGCTGCCAATACCTGACCATTTGAAAGCTGTAACAACGACGGCTGCCCAAATTTCAGGCTGCCAAATTGTTTACGAATATCTGTAGCATCACTGCCCATAGTGTCGTCAGAAAACAAGTTAACTTCACTTTCAATTTCAAAACTACCATTTTCGATATTAACTTTGCGAACCCATAGTCCGACTGGGTTTTCACGATGCGCGTGGATAGTCAGAATTTTACCCACTCCACACGGCATTAAGTTGGATGCCTGACCGCGAACGCCAGTGTCGACCGCTAGCCCAAAACTCTTCCCCCCATCATTTGAAATAACGATATGGTTGTTCAAATTACACTTTTTTTCATTATCATAAGCCCAGAATAAAACGGCTAATTGCCCGGTCGATGTTTCGCACAATCGACATTCCCAAGCAGCAACTTCGCCAGTTGGACTTTCAAAAAAAGTTGAAAGGCGATCCCAGTTTTGACCACCATCATCGCTGTAAATAATCCACCCTACATGGCCATCGACACCCAGATGAAACGGTGGAGCTGCCGCAAGAATGCGCCCCGATGTGAGCTGAATACATGGTCCTGATATTTCTAGGGCTCTACCACCGATATCTACTATGCGAGGCTTTTCCCATGTCGCTCCGTTGTCGGTTGATTTACTGATCATATGTTTTAGCGAAAGTACATCAAACGTGTCTGGGTCCACAATCGGTGTAATATCATCTGGGCGAACAAATCCGTAGCCAGTTGCAAGTAAGCTGCCATCACTTAACAGGAGCGGTTTGAGGGTTTCGGATATCTGATCTGGCTGAAATTCGTGATCATTCATTCGTCTTGGGACTGTCCAAGATCTTCCCAGGTTGTCGCTTTTGCTAATAAAGGTTCGATGATCTGCAGCATCAAACGCTTGGCCTATCGAAAACATGGCGAGCAGACTTTCGTCGGGTAACTGTACAATGCCTGGAAAGATCGCTTGCCTACTGATTAATAGAGGATGTGGGTTCGCGTAGATTAAAACTTCGTGCGCTAGTTTCATTTGAAAGCCCTTTAATTATGCGAATGGTTTGGACCAGCGGCGGTACTGCCCTGCCGTTAGCCCACGTGATTTTCTAAATGCCGTACAAAAGGTTTCCCCGTGCTGATATCCAACTAAGTGTGCAATTTCAGAAACTGAAAACCCCGTTGTCGCCAACAATTCTTCACCTTTCTTTAGGCGTAGGTCGCGCAGATAATCTCCCGCTGACTTAGTATAATTTTCGCGGTGTTGTTTTCGAAACCCGCTTTCGCTTACACCAGCGAGGCGTGCAACGTCGCTTAATGTCCGCATATTTTCTAAATGGTCCGCCGCTTGCTTCCACGAAGCCGTCAATCGGTTTTTTGAGCCCAAAGATACTTTGCGTAGTCGTTTTTCGGGATACTCAAATCCGTCGAGGATCGATCGAAGTAACCGCTGTCGCCTGTCTATCGTCTCTGGAGCGTCACTTTGTGACAACTCCATTGCCAGTCGTATCTGGTTTTGGACATGTAGGCCTTCGTTCCGACGCACAACTAGGTATCCAGGCGCGCAAAAATTGGCAACATCGCCCCCTGAATATTTGAAGTGGCACACAGAAGCGGATGCAAAATCATCTGTGGCGTACCCCGAGAATGCAGTGTTGGGTAAGATCAATACCCCTGCCGGCGCGTCAAGCAGTTCTTTGCACTCTAAGTCTAGAAATTCCAGCTCAACTTGGCCCTGATGAACCCAAAACAAATCATGGAATGCCCAAGTCACTGGTCCGACTTTCATGCGTTGGTCAATACGCCCAAACTGATGCTTTCCAAGAGCTAATTGGCTGGCTTGGATACTGGTATTCATAACATATTAATCCATTTCAAGCTAAAATTATCGATATTCCTATATTTTTGTCGATCTACTTATAAGACTTATAGAACAATCTGCGTTTGAATTGTGCAACAAAAATTATTAGTTATTGGAAAGATTTCATGGCTCATTCATCTAAGTCCGCGGCAGGTTCAGACGTTAAAGACAGTTTTGACCGTGACGGTTATTTAACAGTTGAACCACTGTTTAATTTTGCCAAAATGACCGAGATCAATATCGAACTTGACAGGTTTATCGCCGATAGAGTGCAAAGTATGGGCAAGAACGAAGTGTACTATGAAGATATCAACGATCGCGCGAGCATCAAGCAAATGATGAACATGCACGACCATGATCCGTATTTTGATGACTTATTAAAAAACAGCGTTATCCGGACGATGGCGGAAACAGCACTGGGTGAGGACGTAAAGGGCGTCAACTTAGAGTATTTCAACAAACCGCCCAGAATTGGCAAGGCCACGCCGGCGCATCAAGATGGGTATTATTTTCACATCAAGCCTTTAAAGGCCGTCACTGGTTGGTTGGCGTTGGAGGAAGTCGATCATGAAAATGGTTGCCTACACTATGTCCGCTCGTCTCACAAATCAGGGTTGCGCCTCCACGGGCGGTCAAACGTGTTGGGATTTTCGCAAGGAATGACGGACTTTGGTACTGACACTGACAAGGCAAATACAGTCGGCTTTCCTTGTCAGGCTGGAACATTCCTAATGCATCACTGCAACACTATACATTGGGCCGGCAAGAACCGATCCAAGACCAGATCCCGTCGGGCGCTAGGGTTTATATATTTTGCAAAAAGTGCTGAAGTAGATAAAGAAACTCGTGCAGCTTATCAAGCAAAGCTTGATCGAGATTTGGCGTCTGATAAAAAGATCTAGGCGAATTGAGTACCACAGAGGGGCCGTTTGGGATGAAAAATAAGACCGTATTGATGGCCGGACTTTTCCACGAAACCCACTCATTTCTTCACCATAAAACGGGGCTGAAAGAATTCCGCGAAGGCGGTATATCTATTGGCCCAGATGTAATTTCAAATAATATTGGCAACGGTTCACCGGCCGCTGGGTTTCTGGACTATGCAGACACCCAAAAGTGGTCAATTATACCTGCCATTCAAATGATGGCAAAACCTTCTGGTATCGTCATGCAAGAGGTAATTGAAGTTTTTTACAAACACTTCTTTGACTCGCTTGAAAAAAATTATGCTGACATCGACGGCATATTTTTGGTTCTTCATGGGGCAATGGTAAGTGAAGGCTCAGACGATGTCGAAGGAGATCTCTTTCGTGAAATTCATTCTCGACTGACGGCCAAGGGTATCGATATTCCCGTTGTTGCCGTGATTGATTTTCATGCCAATGTGTCCAAAGACATGACTAATTTTAGCACTTGCCTGTATTCTTATCGAATGAATCCTCACACCGATGCCCGCAAAGCGGCAGTCGAAGCCGCTGCCCTCTTTGGAATATTAATGCGTGGCCAAAAGTCGACCCAACATCATCTTGGAACACCATACGTCATTCCCCCAACGGGTCTCGCAACAGCATCTGACCCAATGAAAGCGGTTCTGGCACGGGCTCGCGCGATCGAACTTCAGGATCCAGACATGTTATGCATCAATGTAATGGGTGGATATTCCTACGCTGACATTGTGGATTGTGGATTCAGTTTGAATTGCTGCACCAGTGGCGCCGCCTCGGCTGCGCAAGGCTATCTTGATGAATTGCTGTTAGTATTTGAAGCTAACATGTCCGGCGCTTATCCTAAGGAAGCTGCTCTTGAGATGGTTTTGAAACGCATTGACACCGAACCGCGTGGCCCTGGGCCCATCTTGTTGGTTGAACCTGCCGATAACATTGGTGGAGGCACGCCGGGTGACGGAACCGGTTTGTTGTCACCATTGTTAGATTCTGGCCGTAAAAATATCATTGCCATCCTCAACGATCCCAAAGCTGCAAGCCAATGTCACACCCTAAAAGTTGATGATCAGGTTAGCCTCTTGATTGGTGCTAAATTAGACAATCATCATGGAGCCCCAATCAAATTTGACGGCACGATCTGTCACCTCAGCAATGGTCAGTTTGATCTAGAGAACGAGAATTCCCACCTCGCTTCGATGGTGGGAACCCATATCGACATGGGGCTTTGCGCCGTGTTGCGAAATGAACAGGTGACAATTCTGCTTACAAGTAGGAAAACACCACCCATGGACCTTGGTCAGCTACATTCTCAGGGCATTCGGCCAGAAGATGCAGACTATGTCATAGTCAAAGCGGCTGTTTCGCACAAAGACGCCTACGATCCGATAGCTGCTGGAAGTTACAATGTCGAAAGCGTCGGGTTATGCACCAGCAATTTGAAAGCCCTCCCGTACCAAAATTTGGTGGGGAAACAATTATCGGGCGATTAAGATTGCAGTATTACACGCATTTATTACTCTTTGGCGGCTTCGGCTATTGCCTCCATTGTTGGGAGATTGCCTGCAGATAGCCCGGCATCAACAGTTATAGAAGTGCCGGTGATGCCAGTGGCAAGCGGTGATGCGAGGAACAGGGTCGCATTTGCGACTTCTTGCGCGGTTACGATGCGCCCCAGTGGATAAAGTCGAGACAACCGATTAAGAATTCCTGGATCCGCTTTCATGCGTACATTCCAGGCTGGGGTTTGTGTGGAAGCGGGAATGACCGCGTTGGCCCGAATTCCATTTGTTCCTTCTTCAACAGCCAATGCCCGCATCCATGCCATTCCGGCTGCCTTTGCAGCCGAATAGGCCGGATTACCAAAATGCACCAATGCGTTGACGGAGGAGGTAAAAACGAAACTGCGGTCCCCCTGTAAAGTCCGCATCATTGGCAAGAACTTCAGACAAAAAAGTGCTGATGCCGTGAAATTTCCTGCCATTTCATGGTCGAGATCATCTTGTGTCATAGACGCCAACGTTGCCGCCTTCGTCCAGCCTGCGTTGAGAACGACGATCGATGGTGTACCCTTTGAAAGTATAGCATCAGCGGCGCGGCTGACGTCATCCCTGTCGAGGAAATCAAATTCGAACGTTTCAGTGCAGTCTGGGCGAAATTCGGTTCCTGCTACATCGCACCCGACGACTTCGGCACCAGCCGTAGAAAACGTGTCGCACATCGTCGACCCTATTCCGCCACCTGCTCCCGTTATCACGACGCGCGAACCTGACAAATTAATCACTAATTTTCCTTCGAGAAACTAGCCACATTTCCTGCCTATCTGTCACATATTTTAGCTCAATATGTGTTGCAATCATAGGCAATATTTCGGCGTTACGTCCAGAATCTATACATTTTCTGTAATATCTGAGGAATATGTTCAGAAAACAGCTACAATTTATGGACCATTCGTCTAGATTCAGCATCGTACTCTTGAATTATTGCCAGAAATAGAGAGAATAATAGAAGATATAAAGGCTAGCCACTAGACCCTCGAGTTGCCGACGGAGGCGTCTGTGGTCACAATGGCGGGGACACGAAGTGGCACATGATCTTGTATTGGCAGGCGGCAGAGTTATCGACCCACTGAGTGGTCGAGATTGTATCGAAGATATTGCATTCACCCGGGGACGGATTTCGGGATTTGGCATTGGACTCGAAGGTGCAGAACGCCATGACGTCACGGGTGCCATTGTCACACCAGGCCTAATTGACCTTCATACTCACGTGTACTGGGGCGGAACCTCTTTAGGTGTCGACGCTGATGCTTATTCGGCAAAATCGGCGACGACAACGTTGGTTGATACAGGCAGCGCGGGACCTGGAAATTTTGCGGGGTTTCGGGCACATGTGATTGAACGGGCCAAAACACGGGTCCTTGTATATTTGCATGTGTCATTCGCTGGAATCTTCGGGTTTTCCTCAAATATTATGGTGGGTGAAAGCTGGGACATGCGTTTGATGGCCGCTCGCGAGGCTGCTGAAGTTGCCCTGGCTAACAAAGACCTGATCATTGGGATCAAAGTCCGTGTCGGCCATCACACTAGCGGTACTTCTGGCATCGCACCTCTCGAAATTGCTCTAGACGTTGCCGACAAAACTGGCTTGCCGCTGATGGCCCATATCGACGAAGCGCCGCCCCGGTTTGAAGATGTGGTTGACCTTCTTCGACCTGGTGACGTTCTTACACATTGCTTTCGTCCTTACCCCAACAGTCCCGTTCAATCTGACGGACGCGTGAAAGATGCAGTACTTCGCGCGCGGAAGCGAGGAGTTCTTTTTGATGTTGGGCATGGAATGGGTTCATTTTCGTGGCAAACTGGTCACGCGATGATCGCGGCAGGGTTTCCACCCGATACTATTTCATCTGACGTTCACGCGCTTTGTATCGATGGACCTGCTCGTGATTTATTGTATACAATGACAAAGTTTTTGGCACTTGGGATGCCCTTGGTTAACGTTATTAAGGCCGCCTCTCTTAATCCCGCTAAGGCAATTAGGCGCGATGATTTGGGTCATTTGACAGCTGGAAAAACGGGTGATGCAAGTATTATAGTGCTGAAAAATCAAGATCTTCTTCTAGAAGATGCACTTGGGAAAACTATTTCTTTCAATCAAAATATAGTACCAATGGGGACAATTCAGGACGGTAAATTCGTTATGGCTAAGCAATGAACGAGCAATCTGTTTGGGCCTATCCTTGGGACCTACATGATTGGGGCCTTGATGCTGCTTTGCAGATTTTTGCAGCCCGGGACATCAATACCATCAGTCTTGCAACATCCTATCATGCCGGGAAATTCCTGAGTCCGGGGAACCCGAGGCGTAGGGTCTACTTTCCACAGGATGGCACTGTTTATTATAAGGTTGAGCCGGAACGCTGGAAAAATTCTGAAATCAAGCCTTTGCAAGCCGAAATAGTCGCCAGTGAAGGTGACTATTTGGCTAAATTGACGCGTCTTCGGGATGCGGGTGGGCCAAAAATTTCATGTTGGACCGTTTGTATGCATAATACCCGTCTGGGGATGGCGCATCCTGAACACGTTTTACGCACTGCGCATGGCGATTCCCTTAGATATGGGCTTTGCCCCTCGAGCCCAGCGGCGCGGGCTTACGTGACCGGCGTCGTTGCCGAAATAAGCGAACGTTATCGCCCCGATCGGATCGAGTTGGAAAGTCTCGATTTTATGGAATTTAACCACGGGTTTCACCACGAAAAAGACGGACTGGGGCTGCTACCTGAGGATCTATTTTTACTTGGCGTGTGCTTTTGCGCACATTGCCAAAAACGGGCAAAGAGCAACGGGGTGGACGCAGACGCCGCGCAGGAAGCCGCACGCCGACTTCTAGACCAATCCTTTGAGCGTGAAATTCCCGAAACACAATTCCCAGACTTTCCAGCCACCAAGCTTAATGCATTTTCCGACCATCCTGACCTGTTTGACTACCTAATATGGCGCAGTGAGCCTATTGTGTCACTGATCAGAGATATTCGCGCTGCCGCGCACCCTGACAGTCGCATTCTGCTGATTGATGACATCAATAGTTGGTGGCGCGGCGTTGATCTTGGCGCCACTGCGACATGCTGTGATGGCATCGTGTATTGCACCTATACAACATCTCAGGACCAGATACTCCCCAATTTGGAAAATGTTCGGCGTGTTATTGGACCAAAAAAAACATTGATTGCGGGTTTCCAACTTTTTTATCCAGAGGTCTCTGATCGTGCAAACTTTGCTGCAAGGACGGACGCAGCGCTTCAAGTTGCCGATGGTTGTAATTATTACAATTTTGGTCTTGTGCCCAATGCACGACTGTCCTGGCTTTCTAAGAACTATCCTGAAGCCTATGACTGATCTTTGCCGCGTGGTGCTGGGCTTCCTAATTCACATTGCTCTGCATTGTAGTAATGAATGCATTACGGTACCGATTTGGAATGAATCTATCTGCACTTAGTTTTCGTGATTTCCGTATTTATCTTGGTGGCAATTTATTTGCATCAAACGCTCTCTGGATGCAACGAGTTACTATAGGTTGGCTCGCCTGGGATCTGACGTCATCAGCTACCTTCGTGGGTTTCGTGGCGTTTATAAATTTTGCACCATCGATGATCATTGGACCGTTTTTTGGTGTCTTGATCGATAGAGTGCGGATTAAGCAAGCGGCGAAGGTAACGCAGTTACTTTCATTTATGCTCGCTCTAGGGTTTTATCTTTTTTTTACCTTTGGAATTTTAAATGAGGTGGTCTTGTCAGTGTTGTCGGGGTTTTCGGGGTTAGTCGTTTCGGCCCACACGCCCGTTAGGATGTCGCTGGCGCCTCGACTGGTTGATCGCACCTCTGTTGCATCGGTAATCACAATCGGAGCAATCAATTTCAATTTGGCAAGACTAACTGGCCCGGCCCTAGGTGGCTGGCTGATTGCAGTTTGGGGGGTGAGTTTAGCGCTACTAGTCCAAATGTTGTGCTATTTACCCTTCCTATTTGCAATAGGTCTGCTGCGTCCCAGAGAACGATTATCATCGGGAGTTAAGGATGAAGCTTTTTTTAGTGCGCTTAATTCTGGAATTAGGCATGTTTTAAAAAGCCCCTTTATATGCCGAGCTCTTTTAATCACGGCTCTTTATTCTTTTTTGATTCGTGGCACCCTAGAAATTCTTCCAGTTATTGCTGATGGCTTGTTTAACAAGGGTGCAGCAGGGCTTGGACTATTAACATCGAGCGCAGGTTTTGGTGCCCTGCTTGCTGGAATGACAAAAGCCCTTATGCCAGGCCAAACTTCTGGAGAATTACCAAAGTATGTACTTGCCAGTGCATTAGTTGGAATTGCTCTAGTGTCTTTATTAGGTCTCTCCAATTCATGGGGGTTCACACTTATATGCATTTCCTATCTTGGATTTTCTAGCACATTGTCCGGAATATCAATTCAGACAGCTATCCAAATTGATCTAGACGACAGCCTTCGTGGGCGCGTGATGAGCCTTTGGACGATGGTTGGTATAGGTGCTACAGCGATGGGTGCTATAGCGCTAGGTGGACTGGCGGATTATATTGGATTTACGCTAGCATTTGGCGCGGGTAGCGCTTTAGGAATTGTAGTTTTGGCAACTTTTGCCCTGCGATTGCGTTAATTTTTAATGTCTATAAGTAAAGTTTCGTATAATTCTTATTAAAGAATGTAGGCGATCCTCTGTCTGCCTACTAAAATCTAAACATAAATTGTACAATCCATCGTGCATAAGCCCGGTAGTTGCCAACTAGGGTTTAACCAGCTTAGCCCATCTCTCGATCAGGCTTCTGATGTTCGCTACGTGGCACTGAGTGAGCAGTTTGGCGGTTGCTTTGCTCCATCCATACCGGCTAATTGTGCAAGGCATTGGACGGATTGGCTCGCTATTTTTGAGAGGAGTGGCATCGAAGATGAGGCCCGTTCTTATACTGCTACAAATAATGCAATGCGTTTACAGGATCTAGTAATTAAATTTATGTAATATAGTGCAGTAAGTGAAGTTTTTTTATTAATTTAGTGCATAAAATTGCTAAAATTGAAAAATGGGCTGTACACTCATTACTGTGATTCCTTGTCGCTAGAGAGCCTACAAAAGCCCACTGCAAGAGATCACACGCAAATAAGAGATGACCGGTACGCAGGGAGGTGGCGACGTCATGAATGGGAACGCAGCAAGTTGGTTTATTGATCGACATATTGGTGAAGGCCGTGGAGACAAGGTGGCGTTTATCGAAGCTTGGGAGGGTGGGCGCACAGTAACATTTGGCGCGCTCGCCGATAGTTCGGCACGTTGTGCTTCGGCACTGATGTATGCCGGTCTACGGCGGGAAGAACGCGCGGCGATGTTGATTTTGGATCAGATCGAATTTCTTGAGGTATTCTGGGGCGCGTTGAAATCAGGTGTGCAGCCCATTCCACTTAACACGCTATTGGCCACTGATGTTTATCGTAAGATTTTAAATGACAGCCGCGCTAACATTGTGTTTATTTCGTATGAACTTTTGGATGTGGTTTTGCCCGCCGTACAAGGGTCGCCACATTTGAAACAGATCGTTGTGATTGGCGGTACAGCACCCGCTGGAACCATAGCTTATAAGGATTTTATTCAAGGCACTGAGCCGTTTAAAACTGTTGAATGTAGTGGTGAGGAAGTTGCCTTTTGGCTTTATTCATCGGGTTCGACCGGTGCGCCTAAAGGCGTACGTCATGTGCATGATGCCTTGCGCGTTACTTGCGACAC
>Ga0308021_10000632_pt1 | contig 16207 bp, 15 predicted proteins | sample Neamet351_FD_201296 | JGI IMG/M metagenome (GOLD analysis project Ga0308021, IMG submission 201296) | Marine microbial communities from water near the shore, Antarctic Ocean - #351 | ecosystem: Environmental > Aquatic > Marine > Unclassified | place: Southern Ocean | collected 2014-10-02
GGAAATCAGTTAAACACATAATTTACACGTTATCTGAGACAGCCTCTTAAAGCTGGGCTATAATTTCCACGGATACCTGGTGTATGCGCCAGACAAATTGTCCTCGAGCCGATATTGTTAAACCAGGACGCCCCTCGTTGCTGTTGGTGTGCAAGTCCGGTATTGCCGGGAAGCCTTATACAGTGCAGGGACCTCCGCCTTGAACCATCGGGTTCAAGGGTCACTTTGTCAGCGGTATACCGGGAATCCACCTTTCACTTATGAGCCACCCTACTAAAGAACAATTACGCACCACATTGCGCCAACGCAGACGCGCACTTCTTCCCGCTGCGCAATTGCGCGCCGCGCACAGCGTCGCACAACTGGCTATTTCGCTACCACAATGGGCGCGAGCAAAACATATCGCGCTATATCACGCTGCGGACGGAGAGATTGGCACTGAACACATCGCGCAGCTGGCGCGCGAACAGGGAAAGTACACTTATCTTCCCGTGATCGGCGCGAACAGAAGTATGGTATTTGCGCGATGGCGAGGAGATGAACCACTGCAGCCCAATGCGCTTGGCATTGCCGAGCCAATGCCAAGCGCACTGGCTTTCTCCGTAGCAAAACTGGATATTATGTTCTTGCCCCTACTGGGCTGGGACAAACATGGTGGACGGCTGGGCATGGGGGCTGGCTACTACGACAGAGCCCTCGCGGGCGTTGATGGGCCAACACTCATAGGGCTTGCACACCAAGTTCAGGAAGTCGACAAATTACCGATAGATACTTGGGATATACCTTTAAACTCAGTCGTCACCGACAAGAACATTTATCATCGCCAACAGCGATGATAAAATAAACAAGGAATTGATCAAGCGCGGCTTATCGCTACTCGAAAATAACGCCTGCTTGCAGTTCGGACACGGGGGCTGCAATGGTCTCGATGGATGTTATGGGCATGGCTAAAGTCGCCACCACTCCCAATCCAAATAGAGCCATTATAACTAGTAATAAATCTGGCTTACGCTTCACTTTATTTCTCTCTGGAGATCTCCCCCATATCGCCTTAGGGAGCTCATGTCAATTGTGAATTATAGTTATTTTTTCACAATGGTAGCGCAGTCTATACCAATATAAATCAAACTAAAAGCCCCTAGACCTTTAAATTAACGGGCTGTGGGGATTTCAAGGCCTCTTTCCCAAATATAATTGATAAGCGCGATTGTCAGTTTCATCCCAATAGCGGTAATTGATTTTCTGCAGCGTCCTTTCGAGCACACACAATTCATCACTGGCGACCTGCAAGCCAACAAGAATTCTTCCATAGGCCGCGCCATGGTTACGGTAGTGGAACATAGAAATATTCCAACGCTTGCCCAACCCCGAGAGAAACTCCAACAGGGCTCCGGGATGCTCTGGAAACTCGAAGCGGTACACGCGCTCATTCTCCGCCGCTACCGGAGCGTGGCCGCCCACCATGTACCTGACGTGTAGCTTAGCCATCTCATTGTTGGTCATGTCTTCACCCTCATAGCCCTTTTTGGATAGGCTGAGCAACAATCCGTTCAAATCATCGCCACCCGGGACAACTGAGAGGCCCACAAACACCTGCGCCGAGCGAGGGTCCGCATAGCGGTAATTAAATTCGGTTATGTTACGCCTGCCCATGGCGCTGCAAAAGGCGCGAAAACTGCCGGGACGTTCGGGCACCGTCACACTGATGACCGCCTCCCGCTTCTCACCGATTTCTGTTCTCTCGGAGATATATCTCAGACGATCAAAATTGGTGTTTGCCCCACTGACAATTGCCATCAGTTGTTGATTGCGCACACCAGTTCTCTCAATATATTTTTTCATACCGGCCAGAGCCAACGCTCCAGCGGGCTCGGCTATACTGCGCGTGTCTTCGAAAATATCCTTGATAGCTGCACACATCTCATCTGTGGAGGCGGTAATCACCTCATCCACCGTGTCGCGGATTATGCGGAACGGTTCCTTGCCAATCTGGGCAACTGCCACTCCCTCGGCGAATAGGCCCACTTCAGTGAGGCTGTCGCGACGGCCGCGCTCCAGCGCCAGCTTGAGGCAGGCCGCGTCCTCCGGCTCAACACCAATAATACGGGTCTTGGGCCAAACATATTTTACGTAGGCGGCGACGCCGGCAATCAATCCACCCCCCCCTACTGGCACAAACAGAGCATCCAGCTGGCCCTGGTGCTGACGCACAATCTCCATACCTATGGTGCCTTGACCGGCGATCACATCAGGATCGTCAAAAGGGTGCACATACACCAGATTTTGGTCTGCCACCAACTGACGCGCCCTAGTATCGGCCTCCTCGAAAGAATCGCCGTGTAAAATCACACGGGCACCTCGATTGCGAACCGCGTCTACTTTTATCTGGGGAGTGGTTCTGGGCATGACAATGATCGCCTTAACACTCATTTTAGCAGCGGCCATGGCCAGCCCCTGGGCGTGGTTTCCCGCAGATGCCGTCACTACGCCACGGGCCCGCTGCTCGTCACTAAGCTGAACCATTTTGTTATAGGCTCCGCGCAACTTGAATGAAAAGGCAGGCTGCAAGTCTTCGCGCTTCAACCAGACCCGATTGCCAAAACGACTGGACAAAAGAGCTGCCTCGTCAATCGGAGTTTCCCGCGCAACGTCGTAAACACGTGCGTCCAGTATTCGTTTAATGTAAGACTGTGGCATATAGTGATAATCTTAAAGTTTAATAAGTTCGGAGACAGACTAGCATGACACAGGATGAGCTAAAACAAGCGGTGGCCCAGGCGGCCCTCGACTACATTAAACCTAAACTGGAAAAAGACTCTGTAATAGGGATAGGTACAGGCTCAACCGCAAATTGCTTCATCGACTGCCTCGCCACTATAAAGGGACAAATAAACGCCACTGTGGCCAGCTCTGAAGGCTCTGCGCAGCGTCTGAAAAGTCACGGGATTCCTGTCTACGACCTCAATAGTGTCGATCTGGTGGATTTTTATATCGATGGAGCCGATGAAAGTAACCATGCACTACAGCTGATCAAGGGAGGGGGTGCAGCTCTCACCCGGGAAAAAATTGTCACCGCTGTTGCCAAGGAGTTCATCTGCATCGCTGATGAAAGCAAACTGGTGCACACGCTGGGCAGCTTCCCACTACCGGTGGAAGTGATCCCTATGGCCAGAAGCTACGTCGCCAGGGAACTGGTCAAAATAGGTGCTGACCCGGTCTACCGGGATGGCGTGGTGACCGACAACGGAAATATTATTCTCGATTGTTACAACTTTTCCATCGAGCAACCACTGGCGTGCGAACAAAAAATTAACGGTATTACCGGGGTTGTTACTAATGGCTTGTTTGCGATTAAGCCCGCCGACTTGCTACTGCTGGGCACAGCACAGGGCGTAAAAACCCTACGCGCCAATTAAATTTTCAGCAGGAAGGTCACCGGGCCGTCATTAGTGAGGCTCACCTGCATATCTGCACCAAATACGCCGGCGGCTACCTTTGGGTGCAATTGACGCAAACGTTGCAGAATATAGTCATACAGTGCACGGGCCTGTGCTGGCTCCATAGCAGTAGAAAAGCCGGGCCGTAAGCCCTTGCGGGTATCCGCAGATAAAGTGAACTGGGAGATAAGTAAAACGCCACCGCCCACATCGGCAACGCTATTGTTCATTTTATCGCACTCATCGGAGAACATACGATAGGCCAACAGTTTATCGAGCATTCTGTCAGCCGTAGCTCGATCGTCATTCAAGTCCAGCCCAAGAAAAACCAGCAAGCCCTGCTCGATTCTCCCCATGCACTCGCCATCGACATCAACCTCGGCGTGAACAACCCGCTGCAGCAACGCCTTCATTGCGGAATAATATCTTAAACGCGACCTGCACGACGACGCTCGTGTTCCTGCAATAGCTTCTTACGCACACGAATGCTGTCGGGAGTCACTTCTACCAATTCATCATCTTGAATAAATTCGAGCGCCTGCTCCAGCGTTTGACGCACAGGCGCTGCCATCACCAGGTTTTCATCGGTGCCCGAAGCCCGCACATTGGTGAGCTGCTTGGCTTTAGTGGGGTTAACAGCCAGGTCATTGTTGCGGCTGTGAATGCCGATAATCTGTCCTTCATAGACGTCTATATTGGGATCAATCATCAACCTACCCCTATCCTGCAATGTAAATAGAGAGTAAGCGAGGGTCTTGCCTTTAGCCATACTCACCAGCACGCCATTGCCACGACCGGCCATCTCAGTATTTTTCACAGGGCCGTAGTGATCGAAAATATGCGTGAGAATACCGCTGCCCGAAGTTATCGTTAAAAAGTGTGAGCGAAAACCGATAAGGCCCCGCGCTGGAACAATGAACTCCAGACGCACTCGACCTTTTCCATCGGGCACCATGTTGTGCATTTCTGCGCGGCGCAGACCCAGCTCTTCCATCACGGCTCCCTGATGGAGCTCTTCACAATCAACAACCAACTGCTCAAAGGGCTCCTGCAGAACCCCATCGACCTCTTTTTGAATAACTTCAGGGCGAGAAACCCCCAGCTCAAAACCCTCTCGGCGCATGGATTCAATTAACACCGATAAGTGCAATTCACCGCGACCAGACACCTTGAATTTGTCGGGGCTATCACCCGATTCAACACGCAGGGCCACATTGTGGATTAGCTCCCTCTCGAGGCGCTCACGGATATTACGGGATGTCACATACTTACCTTCCAGTCCCGCGAAGGGAGAATCGTTTACCTGAAAAGTCATACTCACCGTGGGCTCGTCAATGGTCAGTGCTGGCAACGCCTCAACCTGCGCGGGGTCACACAAGGTATCTGAAATATTCAGCCCGTCGATACCAGTGATGCACACAATATCACCAGCCTCTGCCTCGTCAACATCTACCCGCTCCAGGCCGTGATAGCCCATCACTTGCAACACCCGCCCCTTACGGGTGGCTCCTTCACTATCTACAATAACAACCTGGGCATTGGGCTTTAACCTACCGCGAGTAATTCGGCCAACCCCGATAACGCCCACATAGCTACTGTAGTCGAGCGCGCTAATCTGCATCTGGTAAGGTCCCCCAGAGTTAACCTTGGGCGCTGGCACCTTGCTTACGATGGTTTCAAACAGGGCAGTCATGTCTGAGCCCATGTCTTCGTGTTCTTCGCCGGAAATACCCTCGATGGCAGAGGTATAGATGATGGGGAAGTCCAACTGCCCCTCTGTTGCCCCCAGGCGATCAAACAGGTCAAACACCTGATCCACAACCCAGTCGGGTCGCGCACCCGGGCGGTCTATTTTGTTAACCACAACAATAGGGTTCAGGCCCTGCTCAAATGCCTTCGATGTGACAAACCGGGTTTGCGGCATGGGGCCGTCCACGGCATCCACAATAAGCAACACCGAATCCACCATGCTAAGCACACGCTCAACCTCACCACCAAAATCGGCGTGACCCGGGGTGTCGACGATATTGATACGATAATCATTCCAGGTAATGGCTGTATTCTTGGCCAAAATAGTGATGCCGCGCTCTCGCTCCTGGTCATTGGAATCCATGACGCGCTCAGCGCCCTCTGAGCGCCTGTCTAGTGTGCCCGATTGGCCCAAAAGGCAGTCGACCAACGTGGTTTTACCATGGTCAACGTGGGCAATAATGGCAATATTTCGGAGCTTTTCGATCACGGTGTTACCTCAGGAAATGGGAAAGTCGTATAAAAACGGGCGCGGATTGTACCCCACTATCAGCTATGAAAATAGGGAATTACTACTGCTCTTCAGGGCGCATACACTTTGACATCCAGATCGCCGGACTCCAGCAAATGACTGGCGTGCAGCTTGCTCATCACGCCCTTACCGCAATACAACATATAGGTCTTGTCTGAGGCTAATTCGTTCGACCGGGTGTGTAGCTCGTAAAAAGGGATTTTAAGCACAGAATTGTTTAACTTGAGGGGCGCACGCCCCTCTTCATCCGGATGACGGATGTCCACGATGACACTCTGGGCCAGAGGCACGCTAAGCACTTCCACATCGGCCCGCACCAAGTCTTCATCGGCCAACTTATCGATACGGGTGTATAGCGTATTTTCCATAGCCCGATCGAGAATGGACATATCAAACTTCTGCTCCTGCGCTTCCACTCGATGCAATTTCGCCCGGGTAGTGGGGTTTACCGAAATGACACCACAGTATTCCGGCATATTAGCGGCAAATTTGCCGGTCCCAATGGCGTTTGCCAAGTCGATAATATCGCCCTTGTCGGCGGTAATGAGTGGCCTGAACACAACCCGCTCTATAGCCTGATCTATCACTGCAAGGTTGCGCACGGTCTGACTGCTAACCTGAGCCACACACTCCCCCGTCACCAGAGCACTTATATCCAGTGATTCGGCAACACGATCTGCCACCCGCAGCATCATACGCTTAAGGATCACGCCCATTTGACTGTCCTGAACACGGGTTAATAGCTCGGCAATCACCTCCTCAAATGGCACACTGACAAACAGTACGCGCTGGCTCGAACCGTACTTCTGCCACAAATACAGAGACACTTCTTTCACCCCCAGTTCGTGGTCGCGCCCACCGAGGTTAAAGAACAAAAAATGCGTGCGCATCCCCCGCTTCATTGTCATGTAGCTGGCCACAGGAGAATCGAAACCACCGGATATTAGCGATAGCACCGAGTCGACACTGCCTATGGGAAACCCACCCAGGCCCCGGTGTCTACGCTGGATGACGAATAGACTCTTTTCACCGATCTCTAGCTCTACGGTAATGTCTGGGTTTTTCAGTTTCACCCCAGACGCCTCCGTTTGGTCCAGCAACTGACCGCCAAGTTGGCGCTCTACGTCGATGGAGCGAAAGCTATGCTTGCCCGCTCTCTTACAGCGCACGGCAAAGGTCTTTCCAGCCAGACGCTGCGCATAGACAGGCAGCACGTGGGCCACAATGTCATCCAGCTTGCACAGCGGGTGCTCCTGCACTTCTAGTATGTAAGTGATACCGGCGACATTGCGCATTGCCTCCACCAGACTTTGCAGCACGGCCTCATCGGTTTGCAATGTTTCAATGTGCAGCTTGTCCCAGTATTTGTGCACCGCAATATCGGGGTCAATATCGCGTAACACGGAGCGCAAATTCTCTGCCAGTTGAGCTACAAAACGACGGCGAACAGGTTTACTTTTTATAGTGATTTCTGAGAAGTACTTGACAACGAATTTCATAGGAGCGATAAGGAGTCTGTCTGAAAGGACGAGTATTATACGGGCTTCGTCGCAACTTTTGTGTATATACTGGCTGGCAATTTTTCGCCGCCAAGACGCACTGCACTATTTTGGAGCAGTTCTGCACTGTAATGGTGCACAAAAGAACCTATTCAACAAAGCGTAGATAAAACTCGCAGTTAATCAGTAGGTTAGCTTTAGTTCACTGTTGGCACAGCTTTTGCATTTTGCATGCATAGCGGACGGCGACACCGACCAGAATTTTTAATCCCTTGGAGGAATCACAATGTCAGAGAACACCCTGAACCTGATAAAAGACAACGAAGTACGCTGGATAGACCTGCGCTTCACCGATACTCATGGCAAAGAACAACACGTAACCATCCCCACCAGCGAAGTCGGCGACGATTTCTTTGAGAGTGGAAAAATGTTCGACGGTTCGTCTATCGCGGGCTGGAAGGGTATTAATGAGTCCGACATGATTCTGATGCCAGACGACAGCGCCTCGGTTATGGACCCGTTCACTGACGACTCTACACTGATTGTCCGTTGCGACATCGTTGAGCCTATGACCATGCAAGGCTACGAGCGCGACCCACGCTCGGTCGCCAAGCGGGCAGAAGAATACCTTAAGTCTACCGGCATCGGTGACACGGCTTTCTTCGGCCCCGAGCCTGAATTTTTCGTATTTGACGAAGTTAAATGGCATGCCGACATGAGCGGAGCCGGCTACTCTATTAACTCTGAAGAAGCAGCCTGGTCCTCCGGCCATAGCTTTGAAGACGGCAACACCGGTCACCGCCCGGGAGTGAAAGGCGGGTATTTCCCCGTGCCTCCAGTCGATTCACTACATGACATACGTGCAGCGATGTGCACAGCCATGGAGCAAATGGGCCTACCAATTGAAGTACATCACCACGAGGTCGGTACCGCTGGGCAATGTGAAATTGGTGTCAAGTTCAATACGCTTGTCACCAAGGCCGACGAAGTACAGATTATGAAGTACTGCACTCATAACGTCGCCCATGCCTATGGAAAAACGGCTACTTTCATGCCTAAGCCCCTGGTTGGCGACAATGGCTCCGGCATGCACGTTCACCAATCTGTGTATAAAGATGGCGAGAACATTTTTGCTGGCGACGGCTACTCCGGCCTATCCGAAGACGCACTGTATTACATCGGCGGAGTCATCAAGCACGCACGCGCACTGAATGCATTTACTAACGCATCAACCAACTCCTACAAACGTCTGGTACCTGGCTTTGAAGCGCCTGTTATGCTCGCTTATTCGGCGCGTAATCGCTCCGCCTCTATTCGTATTCCCTATGAGCCCAGCCCTAAAGGTAAGCGTATTGAGGTTCGTTTCCCCGACCCAACAGCCAACCCTTACCTGTGCTTCGCGGCCCTGCTGATGGCCGGACTGGACGGGATTGCGAACAAAATCCACCCGGGCGACGCCGCTGACAAGGATCTGTACGACCTTCCCCCCGAAGAAGCACGTGCAATTCCCACAGTCTGCTCAAGCTTCGACCAGGCGCTGGAAAATCTCGACAAAGATCGTGAGTTTCTCACTGCAGGCGGTGTTTTCACCGATGATATGATCGATGCCTTTATTAAACTCAAAGAGGGAGAAATCGAGCGCCTGAACATGACAACTCACCCCGTCGAGTTCGATATGTACTACTCGGTGTAACGCTTTAGAGCACATCATTAAAGGCCTGCATTGCGGGCCTTTTTTTTGTCCACGCTTTGGTATGTGCTACCTTAAATTATGTTCTCGCCTCGATGATATCTCAATGCGACTAGTTATAATTAGTATGTTACTTACCCTCCCCTTGGCCACTATTGCCCAGGTGTATAAGTCAGTCGACGAGAACGGCAGACTCATTTTTTCAGATACGCCGCCTGCCGATGGCAGTAGCATTGAGAAGATACAAGTCAACGCACCCAATAGCTTAGCTCGGCCAAGGCAGGTAGAGCGCCCCGCCCCAGTCTTTCAACATCAGAAAATCGAAGTTGGTGTCGATATCATTTCCCCCGTACACGATACAACAATCGCCATTGGCTTCTCCGGTAATTTCTCGGTCACTGCAACGGTCAATCCACCTTTGGCAAACGGTAATTCGGCTCAACTACTCATAGACGGCGCTGCCATTGGCCCAACTCAGGCGCACACATCCTGGGCACTGAGCAATATATTTCGCGGCAGCCACATACTCACTGTTGTCATTGCAAATACCGCTGGGAGCAAGCTGGCCGAGTCTCCTCCGCTTACAGTTCACGTAATGCGCGCCAGCATAGGGCGCTAGCTCACCACAGCACTATGGACACTGCAGCTTATTAGGCGCACCATTATGGTGCGCCTAATAAGCTGCAGTGTGCTGCTCGCCATGCTCTATCTCATCCTGCAGTCATATCGCATTTTAACTCGATGATTAGTAAGCGCTTACTAATGGCTAAGACACTATTAATTATGTGTTTATAAGTTTTTTTATCAACGCCCTTGAACTGGCGTCAATATTGCTTACCTAAGACAGTCAACTTAAATTTAGTCCACTCAGGGGAACTATGGACCACAGCAGAGACATTCTTGAGAACATTAGCACAGCGGTCATCGTGCTGAACAAAGACCTGAATGTCACTCGAATCAACTCGGCTGGCCAGGCCCTGCTAGAGGTTTCTCTCGCGCGAACAGTCGGCACTCATGTCAGCCAACTGGTACTGAGGCCATCCCAATGGGTGCAAAGTCTAGAGCAAGGGCGGCAGAGTAACGCGCCGTTCACGCTACGGGGCCTGCAATTAACATTGCTAGGAGGCCATGAAATTCATGTAGACCTTACAGTAAACTCGGTGTTGGATAAAAACGGTGAAATAAAACTGCTGGTGGAACTACAGGCCGTAGACCGGCTCCTCAAGATCAGTCGAGAGGAAGGCATGGCCCACGCACAGCAGACAACAAAAGCCGTTATCAGGAGCCTCGCCCACGAAATTAAAAACCCACTTGCGGGTGTGCGCGGCGCTGCACAATTACTGGCTAGGGAACTACCCGATGAGGGACTCACAGAATACACCGAAGTGATTATCCGAGAGGCCGACCGGCTGAGAGATCTAGTGGACCGCTTGTTGGGGCCTCAGCAGCAGCTTTCGCTGCATGACTTGAACATTCATGAAGTGTTAGAACATTTGCGTATGCTGCTGCAGGGCGAAACAAAAAACCAAATAACAATTATCCGAGACTATGACCCCAGCCTCCCCTGTTTCCCAATGGATCGGGCACAGCTCATACAGGCGGCCCTCAACATCATGCGCAATGCGCTGCAGGCAGCAACACAAATTGAAGACTGCGTACTTACGCTGCGCACACGCTCCCAGCGGCAATTCACCATTGGCACAAAACGTCACCGCCTGGTGTGTCGGATTGACATAAGCGATAACGGTCCTGGGGTTCCCGAACAGTTAAAGCACGCAATATTTGTCCCTATGGTAACAGGGCGAGCCGAGGGTACAGGCCTGGGGTTAGCTATATCCGAATCAATCATAAATCGCCACGGCGGCCTGCTTGAATGTGACAGCAGCCCGGGTAACACAAGGTTTACGATCTACTTACCGATGGAGACGAAACATGCAAAGTGAACACAATGTCTGGGTCGTAGATGACGACAGCTCCATCCGTTGGGTTTTGGAAAAAGCCCTGAGCCAGAACGGGGTCAGTGTTAAGAGTTTTGAAAGCGCGGACAGAATGCTCGAAAAAATTGATACGGAACAACCCGATGTAATCATTAGCGACATCAGAATGCCAGGCACCAACGGCCTTGACGCCCTGTCTCGCCTCACACAACACTACCCCGACCTGCCCGTTATCATAACTACAGCCCATTCAGACCTTGAAAGTGCCGTCGCCTCTTACCAAAAAGGCGCTTTTGAATACCTGCCAAAGCCATTTGATATCGACGAGGTGCTTGCGATCACAGAGCGGGCCCTGGCCCACGCCAGAGAAAAACGAGGCCACACCCCATCTCTGGAGGTTATTCCAACAACCGATATCATCGGTGAAGCACCGGCCATGCAGGAAGTGTTTCGGGCCATCGGACGGCTCGCCCACAGTCATATTACCGTTCTGATAAACGGTGATTCCGGCACAGGAAAAGAGCTGGTGGCAAGGGCCCTGCACCGTCACAGCCCGCGCGCTCGCCAACCCTTCATTGCCCTCAATATGGCAGCGATTCCAAAGGATTTAATGGAGTCAGAACTCTTCGGCCACGAAAAGGGGGCTTTTACCGGCGCAAATACCAAGCGCGTGGGCCGTTTTGAGCAGGCCGATGGCGGCACTCTATTTTTGGACGAAATCGGCGACATGCCCGCCGATACCCAAACCCGGTTGCTGCGTGTTTTGGCCGATGGGGAATTTTATCGCGTGGGCGGACATACCGCAGTGAAAGTCGATGTAAGAATTATCGCTGCGACCCACCAGAATCTGGAAAACTTGGTTCAGCAGAGAAGGTTTCGTGAGGATTTATTCCACCGACTGAATGTCATCCGAATCCATATTCCAAAATTGGCCGAACGTGCAGAAGACATCCCGCGTCTAATGCAATTCTTCTTTCACAGCGCGGCCAAGGAACTCGGTGGGGAGCCCAAAGTTCTGCTCAAAGAAACCGAAGCGTTTCTTACCGGCTTGCAATGGCCGGGTAATGTTAGGCAACTGGAAAATACTTGCCGCTGGATTACAGTCATGGCCTCTGGCCGGGAAATTCACCTGTCAGATCTACCACCAGAATTGGGTAATTACGTCGAGCCGGTAAGCACTGCAACAGACACAGATTGGCGGGCTCTACTACACCAGTGGGGCCGCGATGAATTAGCTCAGGGTAAACACCGAATTTTGGAACAGGCCACGCCGCAATTTGAACGGGTCATGATTGAAGTCGCCCTGCATCATTCCCAGGGAAGAAAACGGGATGCCGCAGAGCTTCTCGGTTGGGGGCGAAATACGCTCAGCCGCAAAATGAAAGAACTGAAACTGTAGCTGACTACGTCCACTGCGTTTATCATTCCTACATGCTAAAAATTGTTCTTCACCAGCCTCAAATTCCGCCTAATACGGGAAATATCATACGCCTGTGTGCCAACACCGGCTGCTCTTTGCATTTGATCGAGCCTCTGGGCTTTGATTTGGACGACAAGAAAATGCGCCGAGCGGGTCTGGATTATCGAGAGTTTGCCTCGGTGAAGGTTTATCCAAATTTTGACGATTTCTGCCTAAAAAATAGCAAGTCACGCTTATTTTTTATTACTACAAAAGGCGCCGAGAACTATCACAGGGTGAGCTTTCAACCTGAAGATGCGGTGGTATTCGGGTCGGAGACTAAAGGCTTACCGGCGACAATCCTCGATTCTGCAACGACTGCGCAGCGTTTACGAATCCCCATGATGGGGGGCAGCCGTAGTTTGAATTTGTCTAATGCGGTGGCGATTGTGGTGTATGAAGGCTTGAGGCAACTGGGGTTCGACGGGCTGACGTAATTCGAAGTCGATGCTTGAGAAATACCCGCATCAACTCAGACATTTTATTACAGGATGTGGCTTAGAACTGAACGGAGGCGGGGCACTCTAGCGAAGAGTACGCAGCCAAGCGGGGATTGCTTCCTTTTCCTCAGGGCCCTCTGAGGCCAAGGATGGCCGAAGCGAGCCTACAGGGACGTACTTGCGGCGTGTCCTGAGGAAAAGGAAGCAATCTCCGCGCTCCACTGTCAATGACTGCAGAGCGTGGCTCGATTCTTCTTTTTTGCGAGCTTAGTGTGTAGCGGCTTCGCTGTCTTCGGCTGTTTTGTTCTGTGCCTGAGCTACTGCTTGCTGATACAGAGAGTCAAAATTGACGGGGGCCAGCATTACAGCGGGGAACCCACCTTTCACACAGACCGCGTCTATGTTCTCGCGAGCGTAGGGGAACAGGATAGTGGGTGCGGCGGTAGCAAGAACCCGGCGCAAGTTTTCACCCTCTATGCCTGCAATAAAGAAGATACCCGCTTGTTGTACTTCTACCAGGAAAGCCGTCTCATCGTCCAGCTTTGCGGTAATGGTAACGGTAAGCACAACTTCATAGTTGCCTTCCTCGCCAATTTTATCGCTCTTGGTGTTGAGATCTACACTAATCTGCGGCTTCCACTGCTTTTTGAACACGTCCGGGGTTGCAGGTGACTCGAAGGACAAATCCTTCGCATAAATACGCTGCATTGCAAATTGTTGCGGCGCCTGCTCTTCTTGCGGTGCTACTGCACCTGTTTCTTCTTCGGCCATTGGAACATCCTCTAAGTGTAATTACTGCATTAAACGCAGTAGGTTTTTAAAATGTGGCGCAACTTACGCCGTTTTTAACATCTGGTCTAACTGACCCTGTCGATCCAGCATTGCGATGTCGTCATAACCGCCTATATGCTTAGACCCGATCCATATTTGGGGAACCGTGTAACGACCGCTAAGATCAACCATTTCACGGCGCAAATCAGGCTCACTATCGACCGCTACGTCTATAAAGTCGACGTTTTTGCTCGCCAGCAGGCTGCGAGCGCGAACGCAATAAGGACAAAAGCGCGTGGTATACATTTTAACTTTAGCGGGCATAGGAGTGCTTGATTTAAATTTCCTTGACAATTCCGCTCAGGACTTACTTATTGTAGGGAGTTGCAGGTTACTCCACTCCATCATGCCGCCGGTCATTTTATAAACATTCTCGAAGCCACTAGCCTTGAGCGTTTTTCCCGCTGCCGACGCCTGCTGCCCCATCTTGCATACTAATACTATGGGTTCGTTCTTGTGTTTTTCAAGCTCTGCCAGTCGAGACTGCAGTTTTGCGGCAGGTATGTGCATTGCATCGACGATGTGTCCCGCTTTATAGTCGGAGGTATCACGCAGGTCGACGAACAAGCCACTCTGGGTATTCACCATGATTATCGCCCGCTGCGGCGACAGGGATGGGCCGGACTTGCGCGACTCGTGAAAAAACAACATCAAAAGCACGACTGCCAGGGCAGCTACCAGTGTCCATTGCTGGGAAATAAATTCGAGAAATATAGCCATTGTAATATTCAGTTTTTTGCAGTTGGATCTATCGGCTTATTCGTAAACAGACCGACAAAAAAGGGCGCTAAGTATACCCGATCACCCTGCGGCGCGAAAGCGAGTACTACTATTGCTCAAATGCCTGTGCGGCGGGGAGCAGGACAGGGTAAAATGGCCCACTTCAAGCACCAGCATTTTTTGGGATAAGCATGAAAAACAAGCAAAAATATCCGACAGTACTAATAATTCTGGACGGCTGGGGCCACCGGGAGAGCCCTGAAGACAACGCCATTGCTAATGGCAAGACCCCTGTGTGGGATAATTTATGGAACAACGCCCCCCACACGCTTATCTCCAGCTCCGGACTCGATGTGGGCCTACCCCAGGGCCAGATGGGCAACTCCGAGGTTGGTCATATGAGTCTGGGGGCCGGCAGAGTCGTTTATCAGAGCATTACTCGCATAGATCAAGCCATAGCTGATGGCGATTTCGACACTAACCCGGCGTACATCGGTGCGATAGACAAGGCCAATGAAATGGGCGGCGCTGTCCACATCATGGGGCTGCTGTCTGCAGGCGGAGTTCATAGTCATGAACAACAAATTGAAGCCGCCATCAGGCTTGCCAGCACGCGTGGTGCAAAACGCGTTTACCTGCACGCTTTTCTCGATGGCCGAGATGCACCGCCGCGCAGTGCCGAGCCATCCTTGAAAAAATTCGACCAGTTGTTCGCTAGTCTGGGCTGCGGGCGTATCGCCAGCATGGTCGGTCGCTATTACGCGATGGACCGAGACAACCGCTGGGACAGAATCGAGCGGGCCTACAACCTACTGACTCAAGCCAGAGCCGACTACCAGTTCGACAATGCAGTCGACGCACTCGAAGGTGCCTATCAGCGAGGCGAGGACGACGAGTTTGTATTAGCGACATCGATGCGGGCAGAGGGTGAGGAAGCCGCCGTTATTTCAGATAATGACGCTGTTCTATTCATGAACTTCCGCGCCGACCGTGCACGGGCCCTCACACATGCATTCGTAGATGAGCACTTTTCTCATTTTGAGCGCCAGGTGACGCCGCAACTAGCAGACTTCGTTATGACAACGCAGTATGCGGCAGATATCAAAGCAAGCTGTGCATTCCCCCCCAAAGGCCTCAAAAATGTTCTGGGTGATTATCTTTCGCAGTTAGGTAAGACCCAATTGCGCATTGCCGAAACTGAAAAATATGCCCATGTAACCTTTTTCTTCAGTGGCGGTCGTGAAGCGCTCTTTGATGGCGAGGAGCGCGTAATGGTGGCCTCGCCAGATGTTGCAACCTACGACTTAAAACCCGAAATGAGTGCACCGGAACTCACCGATAAGCTGATCACTGCAATTAGTTCGCATAAGTATGACCTGATTGTTTGCAACTATGCTAACGGCGACATGGTGGGGCACACGGGGGTCTATAAAGCGGCAATCAAGGCGGTAGAAACACTGGATGAGTGCCTTGGAAGAATTCAAAGCGCGCTGCATGATGCGGGCGGCGAGGCTCTAATAACCGCTGATCACGGCAACTGCGAGCAAATGATGGACTACGTCTCGGGGCAAAAGCACACTCAGCATACTACCGAGAAGGTACCGCTGGTTTACATGGGTGCACGCACCGTAACTCTCGACCCCGCCGGGGGCAAACTGGCAGATATGGCTCCCACCCTACTCGCCATGATGAATATTGAGCAACCACCGCAAATGACCGGCAAAAACCTGATAGAGCTCGCCTCCTGAAAGCGACGCGCTACCAACTTCTATTAACTGGCTTGGTATTAATGCTGGCATTAGCCCCAGCGGCACACTCCGCACCAAAGGGGCAGTCAGACGAAGAACAGGCACGTGAGCAATTAAAGGATTTACAGTACGAAATAAGCGCTGTCACCACGCAAATTTCAAGGG
>Ga0308021_10000635_pt1 | contig 16187 bp, 13 predicted proteins | sample Neamet351_FD_201296 | JGI IMG/M metagenome (GOLD analysis project Ga0308021, IMG submission 201296) | Marine microbial communities from water near the shore, Antarctic Ocean - #351 | ecosystem: Environmental > Aquatic > Marine > Unclassified | place: Southern Ocean | collected 2014-10-02
CTGCTCTCAAGAGCGCGATTACCCAACGTTTCCAATTGTATCTTCGCGTCTCGTTCACGGCAAAGTCCAAAGATACCAATTCAGCAACCCGTTTGTTGAAAGAGTTCGTCAAACGAACCAAGATGGAGTTAGAAGAAAATGAGGAAGGAGAAATGGTCGAAGTTATGCGAGTTTATCACGCAGAAGACGATTTGGACATGCTCAAAACCTATCCTCATGAGCACCCTCGCCCACTTCCTACCGATCCGTTTTGTGGAAGAGTTACTGCAGCAACAAACTCGTTGCATAAGAATCGACGAAGACAAAAGAATACATTCGATACCCGCTTTAACCAATTGATGCAATACGGTTCACCTTCTACAGATGAGGTATACTCACTTGCCAGTGAAGCTGCAAAAGTCCGTCCAGTTGATGGTTTGATGTTCCTTGAGCGTGCACAAAACAGTGCATTTTTCAACGAGACCGAGATCCGAAGTTTACAACAGGCTGAATTATCTCTTTTCTCCGTCAATAAATCCCAGATACCAAACGCCTCTCGGCGTTATTTGCGTAACCTCTCCTTGGTTCCATTGGTTATTGTCGATACAAATATTCTGGTTGATGCTTTGATCGATCGAATATCTGAGAAGTTACATCTGGTTGGTGAAATCAGTCTCGATATTCAAGGACAAGGAAGTTTCCATAAGATTCTTCTCAGCAAGGCAAAGGATAAGAAATTGCAACTGTGGCTACCAAGTATTGTCAAGCAAGAATTAACTGGCATTGCATCAGGAATTAAACACCTCAAGAGCCGATTTGACGATGCTTTAGTTTCACCCGAATTACTTGATGAAATTTTCAACGCAAAGACAATCGATACTCTCGTGAATAATGTTCTCAGCGATTACAATACGTGGAGACCACTCGACCTTGAAATTGAATCTGAAGCAGGCTCAAGCGATACGAAAGTGGCCATTGAAAAATTCTTACTCGAATCGACAGAAATTTATGAAGAAATCACAGCAATGAAGCGGACTCGTGGAGAACCCGTTCGCACCGTGCTTGAAGGACGAGACATCTACCCCGAATCACCCGACCGAACGTTGATGTGTATCGCTTCACAACTCGCTACACAATCTTTGCAAGATCTGGGAACAGTACTTATCGCAACTCGAGATGGTGATTTCACACTTGTCGCTCGGGCCTTTGAAGAGCAATTTGGCTTTGGTATTGCTAAAAACAGCCGTTCACTGAACGCTTGGCTCAAGTGAAGAATCACATGTGAGCAATCATTGCATCGCCAAAGGCGCTGCATGAGAGAAGTATTGCATCATCCATCAATCGCTCAAAGTCATACGTGACTGTCTTTGCCGCAATCGCACCTTCCATACCTTTGATAATCAAATCTGCTGCTTCAATCCAGCCCATATGACGGAGCATCATCTCTGCTGATAGAATAAGTGAGCCTGGGTTGACTTTGTTCTGCCCGGTGTATTTTGGAGCGGTACCGTGTGTTGCTTCAAAGATAGAAACGCCAGTGTCGTAGTTGATATTAGCACCAGGTGCAATACCGATTCCACCAACTTGAGCCGCTAACGCATCAGAGATGTAATCGCCGTTCAAGTTCATTGTCGTCAAAACTGAATATTCAGCAGGTCGGGTAATAATTTGCTGTAACATAGCGTCTGCAATGACATCCTTTACCAGAATAGTCTTACCAGATATTGGATTTTTAAAGGTGCACCAAGGTCCACCATCGATTTCAACTGCGCCGAACTCATCTTTAGCAATTGAATAACCCCAATCGCGGAATCCACCTTCAGTGAATTTCATTATGTTGCCTTTGTGAACAAGAGTCACGCTCTCTTTATCGCTCTCAACAGCATATTGAAGAGCAGCTCGAACGATACGTGCTGTGCCTTCTTGGGAAATTGGTTTGATGCCAATTCCTGAAGTGTTTGGGAATCGGATTTTATCGACACCCATTTCATTCTGTAAGAAATCGATTACTTTCTTGACTTCAGCACTACCTGCTTCCCATTCAATACCAGCGTAAACATCTTCGCTGTTTTCTCTAAAAATAATCATGTTAACATCTTCAGGTGCTTTGACTGGAGAAGGAGTACCTTTGTACCAGCGCACCGGACGAACACAGGCATACAAGTCGAGTTTCTGTCGCAAAGCAACATTCAGTGAACGAATTCCTCCGCCTACTGGTGTAGTCAAAGGGCCCTTAATTGAGATCAGGCCAGTGCGCATTGCATCCAATGTTGCTTGAGGCAACCATTCGCCGGTTGCATTGAATGCTTTTTCACCAGCAAGAACTTCAGACCAAACAATGCCCTTTTCTCCATTATAAGATTTTGAAACAGCAGCATCAACAACTTTCATCATAACAGGTGAAATATCAATACCAATTCCATCTCCTTCGATATAGTGGATTATTGGGTCATTCGGAATATGGAGTTTACCGTTGCTTAATGTTACTGGGTTTCCGGTCATTGCAATCAAACTGACGCAGATGCATCCCCTTCAAGAATGAACCGCCCCACGGACCTCTATGCAAGGACGAGTAGAATGGACCGGTGGAACGGGTCTTTTATGCACCAATTCCAACCAACAGAGTCTTGAAATTGACTGGGACGATGGTCCATCACCAATGCAAATAACGCTCCAAATGATTGGTGCGTGCTCTTTAGCCGATGTTGTGCTTGGTCTCAAAGATCGTCAATTCACCAAGGTCTGGGTTGAACTTGACAGCACACGTGCAGAAACGACTCCTCGTGTTTTTCAAACAGTAGAAATGATCTACCATGTTGAAGGTGATGTTCCTGAAAAACTCTTACAGCGAATCGTTTCGAAGAGTCATGAAAAATACTGCAGCGTCTCGAATATGTTCACCGATGTTGCTCTGACATCGAAAGTTGTTGTTCATCGCGGTTAAGCAGTGGCTTTACCAACAACAACATTTACTTTCGACAGTGAATTCATCGCTTGAAGCAATAACTCGCGCAATGCGTTATACAACGGATGCCACGTTTGTGAAAGGTGAGCCGGAGGAGACACCGGCAAGACGCCTTCACTGGTTGTCAGAACAGTAGCAAACGGACGAACTTGGCCATTACCTACCATGTCAATAACCAGCGAGAGGTGATATGCTTCTTGTTCTTTGATCACTTTGGCTGACTCGATTTGAGCGACAGCTTCTGCTGGTAGAGTAGATAGCCAGTTTTCTCCACGGTCAACACGTGATTGAAGTTCATTTTTGACAAGAATCTCCAACAGTTCAGTAATGACTTCATTCGAGAGAGTTTGAGATGATTCATGAAGTGCACCAACAACCATTGAGTCAGACGCATTTTCAAGGTGAGATTGAGGTTCTGCAGTCAATTCAAACGCACCTTCGGGTTCCTCTTCAAGACCAAAAAGCGAATCTGTGGTGAGCGTCTCTTCCTCATCATCAACCATAAATGCTGCAAGAGGGTCCTTGCTTGTAGCCAGAGAAATTGTAGTGTTTGATGACGGGGTATGAGCAACTGTTGGATGGGCGGCACCAAGTTCTGCAAAGATGTCCATTTCTTCTTCAACGACTTTTTCAATGTCTTCTTCAACGGTATCCCATGGTCCCATATTCTTACTTCCAACATGAATTTCAGTCCTCTACTACATCAAAGAATGTTTATTTCCGATGAAGTAAAACTTACGCAACACACCGATACATTATCAATGAATAAGTGCATGCTGCAGGGAAAAAGTCATATGAACCCTACCATGACTTCTCATTGGGTAAAGATGAGGTTCAGTCGGCTGCATTGGGTTTTACTCCTCATCCTGTTTTCGTCACTCGGCTTCTCATCTGGTCAAAGTTTTCCAATTGGAGTGGGAGAACTCGCCAACGATGGTTGTACTTGCCACGGAGGCGCTTCCAACAGTACCGAAACTTCCCTCATTGGGCTCCCAGTATCATTTGAAAGTAATCAAACCTATGAAATCACACTTATGATTGAAAGTAGTAATGAGATTCAAACAAACGGTTCACAAGGTGGCTTCCGCCTCTTAGTGAGTGATGGTACCGTTGAGTTTGAGAATCTTAACCAATCTCAAGAATATGAAGACGGTTGGACTCATACCATTGCCGGAAATACTCAACGGGCTTGGAATTTTTCATGGACTGCGCCCGACGATAATTCTTCAACCGTTGAATTCATTGTTTATGGCAACGCAGTCAACGGCAATGGAAATTCAATGGGCGATGCCTGGGACTCATATGGTACCGTAATACCAGGCTCGAGTTTTGATGGAACTTTGATTCAACCAGACATCGATCAAACGTATTCATTGATTGATTATTCAATCATCATCGGAGGGCTTTTGGCCATCCTGGCTTGTCTTTACATTGTTGTAAAGTAATCAGTTGACAAACTCGATTTGTTGATTTCGCAAGGCGCGTAGTTGCCTATTTTCACTGGCACCGTGAATTTGTTCACTCTTGACACCAGTCAATACAAGCATAACGCGTAGTTCCTCTCCTAATTCTTCCTTTACTGCTGCTCCCCAGATAATTTGAGCATGAGGTGAAATTTTATCTTTGATAATTTTTGCACAGCGTTCAGCTTCTCCAAGCGTCAAATTGGCTCCACCAACAACATTGATGAGTGCACCACGGGCATCGGAAGTATCGATATCCAGGAGCGGTGAATGCAATGCCTCCATTGTTGCGGCTTCAGCACGCCCTGGTCCAGAAGCAGACCCTAAACCAATCATGGCAACCCCACTTCCAAAGTTAATGACTGAACGAAGATCTTCAAAGTCGAGATTAACCATGCCGTCAATGGTGAGTAATTCTGCAACACCGGTAATTGAGCGAACAAGTAATTCATCTCCGACTCTAAAGGCACTGGAAATAGGTAAATCTTTGACACCCTCGATTTCTAATAATCGTTCATTTGGAATCACTAAGATTGTATCACAATGTTCTCTCAATCGCTCAAGACCCCATTCAGCATTTTGCTTTCGAAGGGCTCCCTCGGATTGGAATGGGTAGGTGACAACAGCAATTGTCATGGCACCTTGTTGCTTTGCGAGTCGAGCGATTTGCCCAGCTGCACCCGTTCCTGAACCTCCACCCATTCCTGCTGTAATGATAGCAAGTTGGGTATCATTTGTAATTCGTCGGAGTGCTAATTCTGATTCAAGTGCAGCAGCTTCTCCTTTGGTAGGATCTCCACCAGCACCTCGACCACGAGCGGTTCTTCCAATCAGGACCTTTTCCTCAATTGGTGACATGAGCAGTGCTTGAGCATCGGTATTGATCGCATAACCTGTAACGTAAGAATTTTCAAACAAACCTTCGTCGGAAAGTCGACCAATTGCATTGCAACCCGCTCCTCCAACACCATACACACGAATGCGGGGTTGGAGCGATTCCAAAAGTGCCTGCAGTTCTACTTCACTGTTTTCTCCGAGAGGTGGAGTGGCAGGTGCTGGGCTTGAGATTTCAGATTCAGTGAGTTCCAATACTCGTTCAATCAAGTGTCGCATGAGCGTCATGCTTACCCAAGTGACCTTGAATGTGCCGCATCTCTCGATGGCTAAACAAGTGATTTTTGAGGGGTTTTTGTCACACCACTCAGTCACGAAGACCTTCTTGAGTGACTTGATACACACATTCACCGTCAGGCAAGTTTGGAGAATCCACTAAACGAGCAATTCTTCGTCCACCCTTTGCTTTGCGGAGATAAAGTCTGAAGGTCGAAGCGTGGGCAAGAATGTGACCACCGATCGGCTTTGTTGGGTCGCCCCACATAGCATCAGGCTTGGAATGAACTTGGTTGGTAACAAGAACAAGTGCATTGTTAATATCTGCAAGTTGTTTCAAATCCTTGAGATGTCGATTGAGTTTTTGTTGGCGGTTTGCAAGCATTCCTCGACCAATGTATTCAGCTCGGAAATGGCTTGTGAGTGAATCAACAATAATCATCTTGACATTGAGGCCTTTGCTCATCCGCTTAATTTCGTCAATCAAAAGCATCTGGTGAGCAGAGTTGTACGCACGTGCCACATGGATTCTGCTGAGCACTTGATCAGGGTCAAGTCCGTATCCACGAGCCATCTGAGTGATGCGCTCTGGGCGGAATGTATCTTCAGTATCGATGTAAAAGATATCACCATCTAATCCTCCCTCTTCGAGAGGAAGGGTGCAATTCACGGCCAGTTGGTGGCCGATTTGAGTTTTTCCGCTGCCAAATGCACCGTAGACTTCAACCAATGCTTGGGTTTCAAAACCGCCGCCAAGTAAATCGTCAATTGATTCGACCTTGGAGGAGAGTTTGAGAACTTCACGTCGTCGTTCAAGGAGTGCGCCACCGGAGAGAAAGCCACCGATGTTTGCCATTTTCTTAGCACCGCTAATGATTTTCGTAGCAACTGCTTCACCGAGTTCGGCTTGATCTGCAAGGTCGCCAGGAGTCATGACTGCAAGAGCGAGGAGTTCATCAAATCCAGCTTCACGGAGTTTTTCTGCAGTGGCTGGGCCTACACCTGGGAGGTCTTCGATGAGGGGTTCGGGTACGTCCTCTTCGGATGGCATCAATACAGGTGCTTCCTCCTTCGGGTCTTCATTGTTTTCAATTTTAAGTTTTGTAGATTTCTTCGCTTTGGCCGCCATATTTGTTCACTTCCAACTCATGCTGGTTTGTCAATGGTATATCAAAGACAGAAACAGGGCGCGACATTTGATGGCATCAAGAATCTGCCTTACCGAGCCTCTAAACGATGGACTGCATCAAGAACTTTCACTTTAAGTTCACTTTTCGTAAAACGGAAAGTGAATCGATGAAGGCGAAAATCACTCTTCGGCTTCTGGAGTTGTCATCGGATTTGGAGTGCTTTCATCAGCAACATATGCGATAGTTACGGTGTGGTCAACAGTAACTTGTTCATCCCCATCTCCTTCAGCCGTAACATCGACTTCGAGTTTCCAAGTTCCTGGTTCGATGAAGTATTGATTGTGCATCCAACTTGCATCTTGTCCGTCACCAATTTGTTCCGGTGCTGATTCTGCTGCAATAGCATCGGTTGAATTGAGTAATCTCCACGTCACAGTAACCGCTTGCCCTCCAAAGGGGAAACCCCCTCCGCCATTTTGTGGGTTTGCAACGATTGAATCAATTTTAATTTGCTCAGGTGCTTCACAATCGCAGTCTGGCGTTGCCTCGATGTTCATTGTATCCGGAGTCGCCGTATTGTCATCAGACCAGGTGATCTTCTTGTCGATACGAATGGTGATGTTTTCGAAGTACTCATTGTCTTGGTCATCGATTGCACCAATGGCGGCAGAAAACAAGCCATGGGTAAGGTAGGTGTAGGTGATTTCGCCGTTTTCAGCAGCGTTGTTTTCGATCGTGCTTGAGCCATCACCAGGAATATAGTAGAAGGTGACCATTTCACCAGCAGAGGATTTCGTGTAGGAGAAATCAAACGTAACTTCAACACCCGTTTCGGAGACTTGTTGATTGTTTTGCATGACTTCTTCAATAACACCAGAGGTCACATCATAGTAGACAACGAAATCGATAGCACTGGCTTTACCCTTCTCTTCTTCATCACCTAAACAGCCTGCAAAAGATGCGCAAATGAGCAGGGCGCACAGTAGGGTCGGGATTGGCAAGCGGGCTCGCATGTGTGATGACACACGCTCCTTCTTCATCAATCCAATGCCAAATCTCAAGGTTTTCTCAACAATAAGGAGAATATTGTCGCCTGTTTTACGTTGGAGCACCATCGGTGCATTGAAGAACGGGAGGAGGTCAGCCAAGGGCATAACGAGGTGGGGTAGTCTGGATATCCCGTCGGGCTCATAACCCGGAGATCGATGGTTCAAATCCATCTCTCGTTACCAAGCTCAATACTTGTAGTAGTCGTGTTGTGGTTTTAACAGATCCATCGCTGCTTGCAGTCGAGCGTTTGCCGCTGCTTCACCACGCTCAATTGCCCCAATTTCTTCCGCTATTCGAGTGATTTGTTGCTGACAAGTATCGCTTGAAACGACTCCAGCATCTACTGCAGATTGCAAGATTGTTTTTGCCTCACGAGCGTCGGCTTCTGGTAGACCTGGTGGCTGCAATACAAAGCGCCCATTCGACAAAATTACAGGTCCAGCAGCGTCGACTGTTGAAACGAATCGGTTGACCAACTTCTTATCGAATCCAAGCAGTTGACACGCTTCCATTGCACTGGCTACGTGACCAGATGAGAGTTTTTCACATTTGGAAAAAGCTTTCATGGAAGCTGATTTTTTACCTGCAGTTGCATAAATTTTACCAGCACGCCGATAGTCTTCGGCTGGCGCAGTCATTTTCTCAAGCAAATGAGGAGCACCAGTGGTGAGGGTCCGAATCAGTTTTTTCCGTTCACGATGAAGAATCTTCACGCTTGCGACCGCTCGTTGAATTTTACCCCGGGTCAAAAAAACATCACAAAGAATACGTAAACCTTTGACCAACATAATTTGTGCATCAGGCGTTCTTTTTTTCTGCGAGAGAAACATCTCTGTGAATTGGGTTGCCATGACCTCTGACATTTCCATTCGCCCGTCTTCGATATACCGCTCCAATTGAAGCAGAGTTTGAGCGGGGTCATTCATTCCAAACATGGCGACAATCACTGCTGTGAGTGATGACCTATCATGCCTTTGCTTGTTCGCCTCGGCCAAGACAAAACCCTTTCAGAACCATTCACTCGTTCGAAATTCAAACCTTGGCGTTTATTTGGCTGAGGCGATGGGGAAACATGGACGGAAGAGTCAGCATCGCAATTACAGGTACGCCGGGCACAGGTAAAACTACGCTTTGCGAAGTATTGAGCAAGTCCTTTTCGGTGCTTTCTCTGCAAGAATTAGCAGAACAGCATGGATGCTTGGAGGAAGTCGACGCCACTGACGATTCAGCACCACTCGACATCCATCTTTTGGCTGAAAAATGGCAGAATGAAGAAGATGGAGTCACCTTCATCGATGGCCACCTTTCTCATCTCCTCGAAGTCGATGCCATCGTCGTGTTACGCTGTAATCCCGTACACTTGCAGAAGCGATTGGAAGAGAGAGCATATACTCCATCGAAAATAGCGGCAAATGTAGAATGGGAAATGCTTTCTGGAACCTGGTCTGAACTTTTGGAATTTGAAATCGAAGCACCTATTTTGGAACTTGACAGCACTTCATCAACGGTTGAAGAAATGCAATCACAGATTGTTGAATGGGTAGAGAACCAATGCCCATCTCTACCACTTGAAGAATTGAGTTCGCAAGCGATTGGATGGATGTAAGTCCCCATTTTTGCTCACGGTTAACCGCAACAACAAACACCCCTCGATTCACGCAGGAGAATGAGAATCATGGCTTTAGAAAAACTCCGAGATGCTTGGGAAGGGATATTGAATCCGATTTTAGAGTCACTTTCAGGTGTGAAACCATCAACGGTCACATGGGTTGCACTCCCTATCGGTATACTGGGTGGACTCGCAGTTTTGACAGCTGACGACTCTTCTCTTGGCGCGAACATGTTATTTGGCGGTGGTCTGTTGATCATTCTGGCCATGGTAATGGATGGTTTAGACGGTCCACTCGCTCGTAAATACGGCAATGTGAGTCGTTGGGGCGATTATCTTGACCACACCTTTGACCGTTTACTGGATGCAGTTTGGATTCTGTGCATTGCAGGCTCCGTTTTCGTGGGCGACTTTACGCTTGGTTTAATTGCTGCTTGGCTTACTTTACTCGGCTCATATATGGGTACACAAGCGCAAGCAGTTGCCGGTTCACGAAACTATCGTGGATTTTCGAGAGCCGACCGAACCATTCTTTCGATTGTGGCCATTTTCCTCACTGGAATATTCATCCATGCAGGGGTTGAAGATTTCGGAATGTTCCCAGGTATTCTTGACCACATCCCAATCAATCCGTTGAGCTTGATTGTTTTGATTTCTGCTTTTGGTGGATTGTGGACTTTCCTCGTCCGTTTCCAACAAGCCAAATTCGAGATTTGCCGCATCGATTCTGAAGACCCATTACCGCAACCAAATCAGTCTTCTGAAGACGAATAATTTCTACCTCGCGGTCACCCCGTAGGGGTGTGTTGAAACCCTTGTTTAACAGGTGAATATGCGACATGCTCATAACCGTTGCATGTGACAAGAGGGATGATGACAGACAAATTGCTCAATTTTGAAGGCAAGAGAAAAGCGATTTTCCTTGTATTTTGCATGCTTCTTGCATTGGCACCACTCAGTCATGCATCGGCTGAAGACTTCGGTGCGCCTGCTAATTTACAGGCCCAAGATATCAGTGCTTTTTTCGACCCAATATCCGAGACGACTTCGGTGACTTGGAGGAACATCGATCTCGATAGTTCAGTCCTTCAAGGACTCTTTTCCGCCACCTATAACGTCTATCGATCAAATGAAGTCATCACAGCTGAAAACATTACCAGTTTGACTCCTTTCGAAACCGGAATCACTGCCTGCTCCTCTCCTGAAGTTCTCAATGACGCCTTCAAATGCCGAGGAATTAACGGAACGGTTGCCCCACATTCAACTTCTTTCCTCGTATCCCCTGGTGAGAATGACAGTTTCTATTATGCTGTAACCACGACGCTTGGCGATGGAACTGAATTGTTTGATCTCGACCCCGATGCCTCTGTGATCACCACTCCAGTGCTTGAACAGACAACACCGATTCGTACACCTTACAACATCATTGGCTCATTCGACCCCGAAACCAGTGAGACAACATTGCAATGGGTCAATTATAACGATTTGTTCCCAATTCTGCCCGAAACCGGAGCCAATGCATACCAAATTCACATCTACAGGACATCATATGCAGCCACTCGAGCAAATGGAGCGAACATGATGCTTGTTGAAACACCGGTTGCAGAACTCTCTGCAGGGACATCTTCTCTGGTCATTACGGTACCAGACAACATCGATCGAGATGCCTATTATTCAGTCACCTATCTGCTTCCAAATTGGATTGCACCAGGAATCGACTACAAAGATGTCCGCTTCCTTTCAAATAACGCCATGACATCTCCAATTTTGGAAGATAACATGCCTCCAGCACAAGTCTCTACGATGAATGCTCAATTTGTTGCAGAAGCGACATCTGGTGGTGGAACCACTACAGTTACGTGGAGTGATGTGGCTGGCGAAAACGGAGAATCATACCGAATCTACATGTCCGGTACAGCGTTTAGTACCATTCTTCGTTCGGATGTTCAATTCCTTGCAACTATTTCCGAAGGTGTCCAATCTTTTTCTTATGATGTCCCTACAGGCCGTTTAGGTTACGCATACTATTGCGTAGCTACGGTTGATTTGTACGACGTCTTCAACACAAACCTATCTGGGAACGCTTGTTCTGATGCTGTGCTTGAAGATGCGTGGACTCCATGGATTGCTGAACCGGCAAATGTTTATGCTGAATTTATTGGCAACCAAACCACGCGAGTTTCTTGGACCGATCAACTCGGTGTCGAAGGAGAGCGCTATCACATTTGGTCTGCTGGATGGCGAGTTACTGGAGAAGAATGGGCGAGTTTCAACGGTTCTCTCAATTGGCTTGGTTCTGTGAGCGATGGTATCGGCTTTTTCGATGTTGAACTTCAACAAGGCCTCACTGGCAATCGTCCGTTCTACTTTGTAACAACCGAGGCACTCTATGGCCATATTACGGGAACTTACATGGATAAGCGTTTGAATCAAAATGTGTATCAACTGGATGAAGATAACAAAGAAGACACCAGTTCGCCACTTCCAGCACGAATGAAAGTCGTTGAATCGATTGGCCATCTTAACAAAGTCAGTTTAGAATGGTTCAACGCCGATACGGAAACTGAAGAAATCTATGAGGTTTGGCGCCACTATGGTGACCCATTCGGTGTAGATGAAAGCGAAATTAGTTCCATTCATGAAGAAGGCTGGGAACTTGCTATTGGCAACATTAACGCTGGAACTTCAGAGCAAAACACGTTTTTCCGTCAAATTGACATTCCTGAAGACGTCGACCGAGATGTTTGGTATGCAGTTATCATCACCGATAAGTGGAGTAACAGCAATCCTGAAACTTATTCGGGAATCAACTCGAATGCAATTAAAGTGACAGAGGATACCAAAGCGCCTCAAGCATCTCTTCTTCTCATCAATGAGGATAATGAAGCCTTTACCAGCCCGTCTTTGATCGCTGGAGATTATAAGGTTCAAATTGAGTTTGATGAGTACCTCGACATAAGCCCAACCATCAACATTACGACCGTGAATGGTGGCGATATTTCAAGTGGTTTCAAGGAGATGGCTTTGATTCAAGAGAATGCTGGCAACCCAAACCGGGGGCCTGTGTATCAACTTGATTTCTTCATTACCGCTTCAACCATTGCTGGTGATATGGTCTTTGAAGTACAGATGGAAGATTTGGCGAATAACCAAGCCACACAATTTTGGACGGATAGAGCAGTTGACGCAGTTCCTCCACAAGTGTTCATTTATTCCCCTTCATCGGGTTCTGACAGCGGTTCAAAATATCTCTATGGTAATGTCATTCAAGTTCTTGCCGGTGCACAGGATGACGTTCGAATCGATTCATTCCAATACAAGTTCACCTACAATTATGCCTCGAGTCAATCGATTTCAACACCATGGACCGAAGCGACTTCCGTTACCAACCTCAACGGCGATAACAGTTCAGTTGTGATGGACCTTGAGTTCTCAGCTGGTAACTTCCTACCTGGCCAACACGCAGTCTTTGTTCGAGCAATCGATTCTGCAGGAAACGAACGTTCAGTTAGCGTGATTTTTACGGTCGATGAATGTCGGAATCGACTCGATGGAACCACCTCTTGTAACTATGTAGAGTCGCTCGAGCCTAAAGCAGAACCAATTGTCGTTAACCCTTCAATGACGGACCCACCTTACATTCTTGTCTGGATTCTTTCTGGAATCTTTGTCTTTTCCTTAATTGTAATGCTGATGGTTATCCAAACCAGCATGAGCGGTCCAAAGAAGAAGAAGAGCAGCGGCGATGATGACGATGAAGATGAAGATTGGATGTCAGAATTCATCGGCACTTCTCAAGACCTTGATATGAATGCTGTAACAGATACCAGTGGCAAGTCCGATGAAAAATCTGCTGCACCCGAAGAGAAGGAAGAGAAAGCAGAGACAATAGAGGTCGAAGAAGAAGAAGATCCATTTGCAGTGAACATTGTTGCACGTAAAACACGTCGAAAGAAGGATGCTCCAGAAGTCGTTGACGAAAAAGATGACGATGAGGATGGTATCGATTGGGGCGAATACGATGACGATGACGATGACGAAGAGGAAGAGGAGGCAAAGCCAGTCGCCAAGAAGCGCGCAGTCGGCCGTCGCGCAGCACCTCGAAAGGCACCAAAACGGCGCACAGTGGGCCGAAAAAAGAGTGAAGATTGATTCACTTTCAAGCGGTGAAGTCAAGGGCTGACTCTTCTTCGACCAAAACATGTCGGAGCCCAATACAGTGGATACTTCCAATGATTTATCGGATGAGATCGAAGAAGCCATGGATCATTTATTGGCATCTTTCGACCCAAGAAAGAACAAATTAAATCTTCTTCTTTTGGCGATACCAATCGCTCTTTATGCGAATTATTCCCATATGGGTGGTCTTGCATTTGTGTTCTCCATGATTGCGATTATGCCGCTTGCTTTCCTTATGGGTAAAGCTACTGAAGAAATTGCTTTGCGAACTGGAGAGGCTGTTGGCGGTCTTCTCAATGCCACGTTTGGCAATTCTGTTGAGATGATTATCGCAGGATTGGCTTTGTACACCGCTTCAAAGAATCCTGAAATTGCTGAAACAATGATTACAGTCACTCAGGCATCTCTCATCGGCTCGATTTTGGGCAACCTCTTGTTAGTGCTTGGACTTGCAATGGTTTGGGGCGGAATAAATCACAAGGTTCAGCTTTTCAGCCAAGATGCTGGACAAATGAACGGCTCTCTTCTGTTACTTGCGATTGTTGCTCTTATCATTCCAAGTGCGGTCCATCATGCTGGTGGTTCGATGGGAGATGTAGCCAAATTATCTCACTATGCAGCGATTGTTCTGCTTATTGTCTATGGTTTGGCCCTGTTGTTCCAACTCAAAACCCACGTTGATGTATTTGCCGTAGAAGCCGGCCACGGAGACCATGAAGATCCACATATGACCAATAAGGATGCATGGATTCTCCTTATTCTTTCAACTCTCCTCGTTGCTTGGATGGCACATATATTGGTTCATAATCTTGAAGATGCGGTTGTCAAGTGGCAGTTGCCAGAACTCTTCATCGGTGTGATTCTGCTGCCTTTCTTTGGTAATGCTGCTGAACATTTCACAGCCGTCTTGGTTGCTGGAAAAGACAAGATGGACCTTTCTATTGCTATTGCCATTGGTAGCAGTGTTCAAATCGCCCTGTTTGTCGCTCCTGTGATGGTTCTGTTTGCTTGGTTCCTTGACGTCAACCTCACCTTAGAATTCGGTCTACTTGAAACAGCAGCGACCTTCATTGCCGTTCTTGTAGCCAACTCGATTATGAGTGATGGTAAATCAAATTGGCTTGAAGGCTCGATGTTATTGGCAAGTTATGTCATTCTCGCCTTAGCCTTCTATCAAATGTGAGGTGGATTGGATTGGTTCAAAGTAAAATTATTGGCTATGGAATAGCAAGTTTTGCCGTCTTCATCATGGTCATCGGTACGGTAGGCTATACGATCGAAGGGCAGATTGAAGAAATCCCTACACCAAACATCGAAGGTTTCGTATTCTTTTCTGAAGAAGCGTTACCAAGTAACCCAGCAGGACTGTTCATTGATGCAGATACATCCATCACCTGGGATCGAGAAGATATCTTTTTGGTGATTGCTGACCAATCAAAGAAAGACCAATGCGATGGTATTCGGGCCAGTGGTGGAGCCTTCCTCCAATCTATTTCAGACACCCAAACGTGTCAATACGGTGATACAGAATTTGAGACCGCTTCTTCAGATGGAAGCACAGGAGCCCAGTGGCATGTCACCTCTGGGGATTATTACGCAGGTATCGGAACCAAATCAGGGACTCTGCCAGCTGGAAGTGATTTGAACATCGATTATGAAGTCAAATTGTCTGCTTCATTCCCGACCTACTTGTTCAGTTTCTTGTTGGGTATTGGCGGATTTGGTTTATCTCGAATGGACTGATCTTATTCGACGCCCTCGTAATAGGTCTCAACCGCCTTGTCTAATTCATTCCAAGCTGTTGCTTCATCGATGGTTTGCGTAACGCCATTCATTCGAAGTGCCTGACCATCGACCCACAAATCCATGCAATCTGCACCGTTGAAGATGAGATTTGCCAGATGTCGGTTTCCAGAACGCCCTAAAGGTCTCATCCGAATATCATCAAGGTTCCAGGCCGCCCAATCCGAACTACCTTTGGTGGCCATCGAAAAGACATCAACTGCTGGGAGCAGCGTTGCATCCCAGTGGTCATGACGCTGAACCAATGCTGCAAGACGCGCTTCAGCCAGCATATCCAAGCCACTCCCTGAGGAAGCAGCCCCATCGGTGCCAATTCGGACATCGACACCAGCGTCATTGTATGCAGGCAGAGACATGGTACCTCCGCAAGCAATTTTCATGTTCGATGAGGGGCAATGAACCGCAGTCACTTCATGTTCTGCTAACATTCGAATCTCATTCTTCTTGACCCAAGAAGCGTGAGCACATACAGTTCCTGGTTTGAAGAAGTCGAGGCTGTTGAGATATTCAACCGGGTAAAGGCCAGTCTTTTCATGGCAATCAGCGATTTCTTTTCGAGTTTCGCTGACATGAATGTGAAGGCGTGCGTTTCTCTTTTCAGCAAGTTCAGATGCTCTGCGAAGAGTATCTTCATTGCAAAGATAGACTGAATGGGTTGCAATGGCATATTGAATTTTATTCTCAGATTTCTGTTGCTTGAGCATTGTATCAAGTTCATCCAGGGCAGACGCTGCATCAGGGTGGGATGGCAGTGCAGCATCGCTAACTGGACCACCAACTAAGCCACGTAATCCAGCATCTCCGAGCACTTTTCCAGTAACGGCGGGATAGAAGTACATGTCTGCAGCAAATGAGGATCCTGTCCGAATCATTTCTGCTGCTGCTGCTTGAGCACCAAC
>Ga0308021_10000640_pt1 | contig 16134 bp, 10 predicted proteins | sample Neamet351_FD_201296 | JGI IMG/M metagenome (GOLD analysis project Ga0308021, IMG submission 201296) | Marine microbial communities from water near the shore, Antarctic Ocean - #351 | ecosystem: Environmental > Aquatic > Marine > Unclassified | place: Southern Ocean | collected 2014-10-02
TGCATGATCATGATCGTTCAATTTTTTTGAACAGGTTTCAAGAACAGCAAGACCATATGAAATTCCTGCCAAATCGTTTATGCTTTCACGAAGGCGAAGTGAACGTGCAGCAAATGTTTGTGCTTCTTCATATTCCTCTTTGCTCAAATGCATTAAAGCGACGTGATGTGAAACCGCTGCAGCCAACGCAGTGCCTCCTTCAAATAATTCTGCCCGAGCACCTAATTCTGCAAAAAGATCAACGCTACTTTCAGCGTTTTTGAATCCTTCAAAATCGGCCCAGCCTCGTTCAAGGTCATCTGTGGCATTGACTTGTGCGTGATGGAGTAAGCGGTCAGCAAGTTCAGTGTCTTCCAACTCCAAAGCCAGGGGCATCAATCGTAGAGCAAGTGCAGTATTGATGTCATCCATCGCCCCACCGGCAGTGAGCATGTCGAGAATTCGACGAGCTTGTTCAGCATTCACTTCTCCGTCCATATCTGTGCGCTGTCCGTTCGCGTCAAGAACCTATGTGTTTACTTTCCTCAGAGTTAAAATTTGATAACCCGAACAGTATACCACACGTTATGGGTGACTACAATGGATATCTGCAAGGCTTGAGTCTTGCTGCGATTCTAATCCTTGCACCCATTGCATTACAATCTCTTCTGACCGACGATGCCGAAGTCGTCTATGTCTTGGTACCTGGTGATGACGAAACTACAACGGTGTACATCGAAAATAATACAACAACAGATGACGCTCGTGCTACGGAATTAAACCGTTCCGAAGTGGCTCGCATTGCCACCTTTAACATCAAAGTATTCGGAGAAACCAAAATGGGTAAGCCCGCAGTAGTCGATGTGCTTGTTGACACTGTTTTGCAGTATGACCTGGTTGCCGTTCAAGAAATAAAAGATATGGACCAGACCGTGCCTTATGATTTCCTTGATGCGCTTAACAACAAATCGTTTTCCACATGGGACATGGTGCTTAGCCCTCGCAGTGGCTTGCAAGACGATGACCAATCATCTCAGGAACAGTATGCCTTTTACTACAATACTTCGGTTTTCCGCTCAATGGGGAATGGAACCTTGCATAATGACAGCATTGATGATTCATTTCAACGAGAACCGTTCATTGCCCAATTTGAATTACTTAACTCAAATGGAACAAGTACTGGATTTGATTTGAGTCTCGTAACAATTCATACCAAGCCTGGAGCAGCGTTGAGTGAAATTAACGCACTGCCTCAAGTCGTCGACACCTACCTTGAAAACAATCCAAATGAATCCGAAATCGTGATCCTTGGTGATTTCAATGCAGCCTGTTCATATGTCTCATCGAATGAATTATCGAATTCGCCATTGGCTCATTCAAATTATACCTGGGTGATTGAAAACAACGTTGATACTACTGTTTCGGACAGTTATTGTGCTTATGACCGAATCGTTACTAACGGTGACCTTGATGGTCGATTGGTCGGGACATGGGGCGTTGATACTTCCTTTTCCGACAGCGATGTTTCTGACCACTACCCAGTGTGGTTCGACATCAAAAAGTAATCAAATACCCCGCAATCGACCACCGTCGACTGCAAGACTTACGCCTCGAATACCACTCGAAGCAGGAAGGGCAAGGAAGGTGATGGCTGATGCAGTTTCCAGTGGTTCAATCAGTCGTTCAATTGGGACCTGGCTCATCCATCCATGATGTACATCTTCGATACTTTTTCCAGTTCTCTGGTTGATTGATGCTGCGAGTGAACCTAATCGTTCAGTGTTAGTAAAACCCGGTAGGACATTGTTGATGGTAATACAAGGCGCAAGTTCACGGGACAAGCTCTTGGCCCAAGATGCCATTGCTCCTCGAAGGGTGTTGGAAAGTCCGATGTTTGGAATTGGTTCTTTGACGGAGGTGGAAATGATTTGGATAATGCGGCCATAGCCCTCTTGCTCCATCGAAGGTACGAGCAATTGAGTCAAGGTATGGGCTGCGTGAAGGTGACGCTTGAAGGGCGCTTCAAAGTCTTCGATTGAATTGCCGAGCAATGGTCCACCAGGTGGTCCACCTGCGTTATTGATCAAGACATGAACAGGTCCACGCTGTTTGAGTAACATACTGATTGCAGGTTCAAGTCCTGCCGTATCTTCAAGGTCGAGTGCGAGAGAGGTGTGTTCACCTGTTCCAAGTTCGGATAATTCTTCACAAAGCGTTGCCAATGCTTCAGCATTTCGAGCACAAACGGTAACGTTTGCTCCAGCCTTTGCCAGCATTTTTGCTGTAGCAGCGCCAATTCCTTTACTGGCTCCGCATACCAATGCATGCTTACCAACAAGGGCGCTGGTCGAATAAGGATAGTCACTACCAAGGAGGTCCATGTGTGGGGCAGAAGGTACTCCTCAAAGGGTCTTCTGTTCTTCAAAGCCAGTCAAGAATTGCATCTAATTGGACTAACCAATCATCTGATGCAACATCGATCACAGAGTAATGGTCCCCAGGGAGCCATAATTTTTGTACATCGATTCCTTTTGCGGACATGATGCGTGCATAGGTTTCGGATTGCTCCTTTGGAACATCTGTATCTCTTTCCCCATGAATGAGTAAAACGGGCACAACCGGAGGATGTTCAATTGGATTCAATTGATTCCACAGCGTTGGGTTCTCTTCAGGACTACAGCCAATCCAGCGTCGAACTGCATCTCCTTCATCCGAAATCTTTGCATGGTCGGCACCGATTAAATCAGTAATAGGGGCTTGAGCGATAACCAGCCAAGGCTTACTCTCGGCCTTCGCTGCTAATAGGAGAGCAAGATGTCCTCCCGCAGAATGGCCCATTACCATTGAGCGCTTGATATCAATCCCTGGCAAAAGCGCAAGTTGGCCCCAGGCTCGCAAAACATCAGAAATTGTGTCCATCCACACGCCTTCGTTACCGTCGCTCCAACCTTTAAATTCGATATTCCATGTGGCAACACCTGCTTCCGCTAGATCTTGAGCAATAGGTTTCATCAATTCACTGGTCCATGATTGTTTCCAAAAACCACCATGAATGAGCATAACACATGGTATGCCTGCACCATTCTGGTACGGCGATGGGTCATCTGGCATATGCAAATCAGCAAATTGCCATTCCTCCGCTCCCCATTGCATGCGGTCGACTGCCATATTCAATGGCTGTAAGGCGCCATCTATCACCCTTACTCTTTCTGTGATGAATACAAGAATTGAAGAGGAGAGTCCGAGTGAGCAAGTCATGGGCAATCCATTAGATATCGAATTTGAAGACATGAACGGCGAACGTACCACTCTGCGCACTCTTGGAGCATCGAGTACCGAACAATGGATTGTTGTGAATGTTGCAAGTGCTTGCGGATTTACCAAACAATATACGCAGTTACAAGAAGCTTCCACTTCCGAAGGAGTCACCGTTGTCGGTTTCCCCTGTAACCAATTCGGCGCCCAAGAACAAGGAACTCATCAAGAAATATGTGATTTCACCTCTGCAGAATACGATGTGACTTTTCCTTTAATGGCAAAACTCGAAGTCAAGGGAGACCATCAACACCCCTTGTTTACCGAACTCAGTCAATCGACCGGTACTGATGAACACACTGGAGATATCCGATGGAACTTTGAGAAGTTCCTTATCTCTAAAGAAGGCACAGTTTCACGCTTTTCATCACGAGACTTGCCTTCAGATATGTTGTGAAGTTCCAACGTCGCTAAAGGCGTCTGGACGAAAGACCCAGCGGGCTTCGTCATCATTGTCATAGTAACTTTTGACTCGCGGTTCGTTCGACATTTTTTCATGGAACGCCAACAGTGAAGGGAAATTCGCTAACATGTCGGCTGTAATTCCGTCAAATTGACCTGAGAACAGCATGAATGTATCGTTGAAGGCTTTGACATCTGCAATACTCATCGATTCAGTGTTTGCCAACCAACCGGTTGACGACTGTTCAAAGACAGTAGAAATCGCTTTCAGTGCACGGTCCATTTTTCCATCTTCAACAAATAAGGCTTGACGTGCTGCAATTTTTTCATCGAGGTCTTCGATAGAGAAAGTCGGAGTGAATGCTTCCCTCCAACCGTTGATCACTTCGACCAATTCATCGACTTTGGCCCGTGCATAGAGGTCTTCAGGTTCAAGTCCAGCTAAGGCACCAGTATAGCGGAGCAATGCATTTGATTCAGCAATGGTTCCGTGAGGAGTGCGAATGATGGGTAAAAATCCCCATGGAAGGTCACCCTTGTTCTTGAGTTCTAAGTAGCCATCCCAATTGACGAAAGTATTTTTCCATTCGAGTCCAGAAATTTCAAGACAAAATCGAGAAACTTCGGCAAATCCAGGCGTATCAAAATAGACAATTTCGTGCATGAACCAAACTCAAGAACTCGGTTCATGAAGGCTTGTGTTCTTTCGCTTGCAATCAAGGACTGACTCGGCGACGGTCACGAGGGAACAATACAGTTTCACGGACATTCTTGGAGCCTGTGAGTTTCATCAATATGCGCTCGACACCAAGTCCCCAACCTGCATGAGGAGGTACGCCATGGCGGAAACCAGCTACGTAGAATTCAAATTCTTCCGGGTCCAAGTTCATCGTTTTGAGATTCTCAATCAAGACATCGATTCGATGTTCACGTTGTCCACCTGAAGTTAATTCATCACGGCCAAAGTTGAGGTCGAATCCTCTGCTGAGTTGTCGGCCAGAACTTCCATCTTCTCCTTCGACATGATGGATATAGAAGGGTTTGAGTTCCATAGGCCAGCGTGGGAGGAAGTAGAATTGAGGGAGATCTTCAGCCAAGAGGTCTGAATTCTCGGCGTCGATATCGTCGCCCCATTCGATTTTTCCACCTTTCTGTTTGATGGTTGCAATCGCATCGCAATACGACAATCGAGGGAACGGTAGTTCAGGAACGATGACTTCGATTGCTTCTTCATCTTGTGATGCACGGTAATCGTTAATCGTGTTGATGTATTTTTGGGATTCAGGGTCTTCCGCCACTGATTTCCACATGTGATGAATCATACGCTCAAGAACGCCCATCACGTCTTCATCGTCTGCCCATGAACATTCCATATCAAACGAGATAAATTCATTCAAATGCCGGTATGTGTCGTGCTTTTCTGCTCTGAAGGCTGGGCCGATTTCGAACACGCGTTCAAGGCCACCGGACATGCATAATTGCTTGAATAATTGGGGCGATTGGTTAAGGAACGCAGGCGTATCAAAATACATCATTGGAAATAAATCGGTTCCACCTTCAGTTGCAGTCGCAACAATCTTCGGGGTGTGGGTTTCAAAGAACCCTTCATTGATCAGTGCTTCTCGGCCATATTGCAAAATCTTTCCACGCAAGTGGAACATGGCGTTGACGTGAGAACGGCGCAAGTCGAGGAATCGGTTGTCGAGTCGAGTGTCCAGAGCAACGTGCACTGTATCGGTGACTCCGAGTGGAAGAGGGGCAACTGCTCGAGCAATGAGATTGACCGAGGTGGCGATGACTTCGTAGGCAGGAGGGGGCACAGGTTCGCCTTCCTTTGCCTTAGGAGGCCTCTTTTCGGAGACCGTTCCAGTGAATTGAAGGGTAGATTCGCGAGTCATTCGTTGAACCAAGTCCAGTGCTTCGTCACCAATGTTGTCGCCCTTGAGGAAGATTTGGGTGATTCCAGTTCCATCTCGAAGGTCAACAAAACAAATTGCTCCTTTGCCTCTATTCGCTTCCATGAATCCTGCAACAGTGACTTCTTGGCCAATTAAATCAGCGCCTATGTTTTGAATTTCGCCCAATGTGTGGGTGCGGTATGCGGTCGGTACCCAAGTGCTCATGTTGGGGGGGGGACAGGCCGAGAACATCAATCATTCGTTTGAACAACGCTAATTCAGAGCATCTCAGTGTGCTATTTTCTGCCCTTTTATTCCTTTAGAGAATTATCGGGCTCGCGAATAGGCGGTTTATTCATATAGGCGGAGATTGGCGCCAAAGTCATGACTGGTGACTTGTTTTCATCCGAATCCGTAACCCGCGGCCATCCCGACAAATTGTGTGATTCCATTTCAGATGCTATTGTTGATGCCTGTCTTGCAATTGATTCGAACGCTCGTGTTGCCGTAGAAACATGTGTGAAAGGCAAAGAAGACATGGGACTCATTGTCCTGGCAGGTGAAGTCTCTCTAAGCGGTTCGCCTCCTGATTACGAGGCCGTCGCCCGTGAAGCAGCAGCAGCAGTTGGCTACACATCTCATTCCATCGGTATGGATGCAACTTCTTCTGAGTTCACAGAAGTTCAAGTTCATATCACCACCCAATCATCATATATCGCTCAAGGCGTTAACCAAGACCTTTTGTCCCAAGGGGCAGGTGACCAAGGGTTAATGTTCGGCTATGCTTGCACTGAAACCGAGGATTATTCTGAACTCGAGGGCCGTTTCTTCCCACTTGCAGCAGCACTTTCCCAGCGCCTTACACGCCGATTAACCGCTGTCCGAGAACAAGGAATCTTGCCATGGGCCCGCCCAGATGGTAAGTCGCAAGTGACCGTCGAATACGATGAAGACGGTTCAGTCTCCGGCGTTCACACCGTGATCATTGCTATCCAACACGATAAGAACCTCAAAGACCAGTTCAATGGTTCAGAAGAAGCAGAACTCGAATATGTCAATCAGCAAGTAAAGGAACATGTGGTCGAACACGTGATTCCAGCAGGTTTGCGAAAGGGTGACTACACACTTGTCGTTAACGGAACTGGACGATTTGCAGACCCGGGTGGTCCATATGCTGACGCAGGATTGACCGGCCGCAAAATCATTGTCGATACCTATGGAGGCATGGGCCGTCACGGTGGCGGTGCTTTCTCTGGAAAAGATCCTTCAAAAGTCGACCGTTCAGCTGCTTATGCTTCACGCTGGGCCGCTAAGCACGTCGTTGCTGCAGGTCTTGCAACCCGTTGCGAAATTCAATTGGCGTATGTCATTGGCATTGCTCAACCAGTAAGTGTTCGTGTGGAAACCTTCGGAACTTCCGATCTATCTGAGCGCGAATTGGCACAACGTGTGAAATCCACCTTTGACTTCAGACCTGGGGCTATCGCACGAGATTTGAACCTGCTCAACCCAATCTACTCAGTCACCGCTTCAGGTGGTCACTTTGGTAGAACTCCAGGTGATGACGGAACCTTCCCTTGGGAACGAATCGACCAAGACCGTATTCATTCACTCCTCAACTGAGAGAGCCGGCTTACAACGGCCCTTAGGGCCGATTCACTCAAGTGGTATGCACGGGTGGCTTGACTTGGTCTTATGTCGTCTCGTCCAGTTCGTGCCGTCGCCTTCGTACTCGTGTTGTTGTTTGCAAGCATGTCACCTTTGGCGTTTCATGCCAGCGCCCATCAGAGTATTCTTTTGTCTGCCGACACAACACATCTCATACTCATGGACGGGGATTCAGGCAATATTACCCTGAACATTGAAAACAATGCTTCAGCCATTGAAACATTCAATATCACCGTCGATGTTACGGGTCTGTCCTCGGTTTGGGAAATCCTCCCAAGTGCGGAAACGGTCGACAATGTATTCCCTACATGGTCGAAAAACACAACAATTGTTGTTCGACTTGATGAAGGTGCAGTGCCTTCTGACAGTGGTTCATTTGACATTATTGTTACCGAGCCGGACCAAAACATCAGCAGTTCTATCACCATCTATGTCTCTGTAGCCCCCTCCTATCAACCGTCACTCGATCTCTCGCCAATGGGTGGTGCATTGACGGCAATGGATTCGGGAACAAATGCAACTTTTAGCATCGATGTTGAAAATTTGGGTTCGGTTCAAGATACCCTTCTTTTGGATGTCGAATATGAACCTGATTTGGCTTCTTGGTGGGCCAATTACACCAATGTTTCAAGTAACAATTCCGGTAACCAAAGTGGCAATGACACTGGGGATAATTCGGGAAATAACAGTGGTAACTCGACAGGGAATACTTCGAGCGCCCTTACTGTGAATAACACTTTGATGTTTGGAAACAGTTACACGAATGCGAATTCCTTGCATACGCTCATGGAAGATCTTGGTGTCCAAAATGCGGATGCCATTACCGGAGGCGGCAAGAAATTATCAGCCCATTGGGATGAAGTGAATACCTCTGGTCATCTCTCAAATCTAACTTTGCGTAGTCCAACTGTTGATTGGGATTATGTGGTTCTTCAAGACCAGAGCCAAGTTCCAGGATTCTATCGTACCAACGGTGACTGGATTGCAAGCATGAACGGGGCAGTCGGATTGTCTGGTGCGATTGAAGATGAAGGTTCTGAATCTATTTTGATGATGACATGGGGTCGTAGAAGCGGAGATGTTCTCAATCCAGTACTCTACAGTAATTTCTCTGTGATGCAAGAACGTTTAGAATCCGGTTACATCGACTACCACGACAACATGACGGCGGCTGGCAATACTGTTTGGATTGCGCCAGTTGGTCTTGCCTTTGCTTATATTCATGACAGCGTTGTAGCATCTGGGACCAATGCGACTGTGGCTGGAAACACATTTTATGACCTTTACACCTCAGACGGAAGCCATCCCTCTCTCGCAGGTAGTTATCTCGCTGCATGTGTGCTTTACGCCACAATGACGGGTGATTCTCCGGTTGGTTCAAACGATACTGTATCATTGAGTAATGTCCTCAAACTCGAATTGCAACAGGCTGCTGCTGCAACGGTCTTCAATGAGACTTCACACTTATCCTATCCTTGGGAATCGACCGTCTCCACAACCAGTATGTCGATGCAATCCTCAAAAGGATTGGGTGGAGGAATTCCAAGTGGTTGGAATGTCCAATGGGTTGATGATGAATTTACAAACATGCCTGCAGGCTCATCGCAGTCTGCCAGTTTACAGGTCTCAGTTCCAAGTAATGCTGCTCCAGACTACTACGGATTTAGATTGTTCAGTGCTTCGACTGGAGGTAATGCCTCAACTTCGACCATGCTTGTCGTGCATGTTGATGAAGAACATAACCTCAGTGTGGCTTTCCTCGAACAAAGTGCTTTGTTCATTCCAGGCCAATCGACAAACACATCACTTCAACTTACGAATTCAGGAAATGCGAACGTCGATTATGATTGGTCGATAAGCGTTCTCAACGGGCCTTGTAACGCTGCTCTGGTTATGGCGACTACCCCTTCTTTTGCTCCAGATGATGTCATTGATTTGGAATTCCAAATATCTGTTCACAGCGAGGCTACAAAATCGAATGACTGCGAAGTTCAACTCAACGGTGTAGGTACGTCAGCCACAGAACAACATTCAACACCACCGTTTGATTTTACAGTCGATATTGACGAACTTGTGTCCTACACCCTTCTCGCACCTCTTGGATCTCTTGAACTCACACCGGGGACTCCTGTTTCATATGAGATGAGAGTCCAAAACAATGGCAGTGAAACGGTAACCTTCTATCTCGACATGAACTCAACAAGTGGATTGAGTACTTCTCTCCAATCATCCTCAAGTGTCACTGTTCTGGCAGGAGAAGCAGGTGTTTGGTCGATTTCAACAGATGCAGATACAGGCCAATCTGGCTTGATGTCGCAATCCTTTTCGGTTTCCTATGGTGGGGATTCGGTCGAAGCATTGGTTGACATCGAGGTGCTTGGCGTGAGTTCAGCCACCCTTTCTGGTCCGCTTGATGGACGAATACTTGTCCGACCTGGTGAAACGGTCGTGACCTCTTTCACCTTAGAGAATACGGGCACTTCGAATCTCTCATTGGTCGCAAGCCTTCTTGGATTGCCGGTTGATGCAGAGGCAACTTTGAGCCACACTTCAGTCGATCTTGGTGTTGGTGAAAGTCTTACGCTCAATATCTCGTTGACGGTGACTACTTCATCATCTGCAGATACCCATGACCTCACATTCGCCTACGGAAGTTCTGATGTTTCGGTAGAACTCTCACTTTCTTTGCAGATTCAAGAACGAATTGCACTCTTGATGAGTTCAACAGGGACTCGGATTGTCGCAGGGCCAAGTTCCAATGCACTGTATTCGTTTGATGTGACCAACCTGGGTACCGCTTCAGATACACTTCATCTCAGCCTCTTGGACAATGATGCATCGGATTGGTTTGATTTTGAACTGTCCGCAACATCTCTTCTTCTCACCTCTGGCCAATCTTCTACAGTTACGTTGAGTGTCCGAGAAATAGCCCAAGGTGCTCCAAACAGTGGCTTTGATATTACGCTTGTATCACGTTCATCAAGTGATGATTCAATTACTTCACATCTCAATGTATCTGTTGAATCGTTGGTTGCAGGAGCTGAAATACTCGTTCTTTCAGATGATGATTCTGCAGAACCTTCCGAAGTGATTCATGGAACGGTCGTAGTAACCAATACCGGGTCGGGAGTCGACCAGTTACTCTTGAGTACCGTAGGTATAGATTGCGGAGTTTCAGTTGTTCTTTCACTTGCTGCAGGTGAATCTTCATCGGCCCTCCCATGGTCCTGCACTCTAGCAGATGATGCAGAAGCAGGATTAGCTGAATTGAAGTTCCGTGTGACCAGTTCCTCTCGAACCTCATTCTCTGCTACAAGCAGTGAGATCTATACAATTGAGCCGGTTTGGGGAAGTTCTGGAGTCTTGACAATCACTTTTTCCGAAACATCTCTTTCACTTCCTTCATCTGGTGGCTCAACGATCATGATGGCTGTGACGAACTTGGCCAATGCACAAGTGACAGGTGTTCTGACCATCGAAGGTTTTGGTGACGGTCTTTTGGCAACAGAATGGCTTCGACTCTCAGATAATCTTTCAACCAGTGAATTTACACTTACTCCTGGCTCCTCAATCGAGTATTCATTGACCCTCACCTCCTTGGTCTCAACTTCCGAGTCAGCAACATTAGGTGTTCGAGCATCGTACCAAATTGGTGATACGACATCATCCACTGTTTCAGATGATTTGAACGTAGAGATACAAGGACCGTCCCTCCCTCCAAATGGCGTTCTTTTACCGTTTGGAATGGAACTGAGTCAATCCGATTCATTGAATGCATTGTTCGGAGGATGGGGATTCTCACTCCTTCTTCTTGCAGTCCTGTATTTGATTCGAGGAAAGAAAAAGGATGCCATCATCCCAGAGGATGAAGAAGTCGAGGAAGAAGAGAAAGAAACTCCCCTTGGATTTAATGAATGCCGAATGGAAGATGGCAAAGTATCCTGTCCTTCATGTGAAGCACGATTAGGTGTCCCACGTGGAAGTGAGCCACCGTTTAGATTCACTTGCCCGAAATGTTCGACGATGATTCGAGTTATCGAATGATTCAACTTCGACGATAGGCGACAAGTAAGAATGCAGTATGGCCAAATGGTCCATTTACAGGTCGCACACCACCCTTTGATGCCTTGCCCCATTGACGTTCAATGAGTTCTCCAGCCCATTCGATTTCAAATCCAGCTTCTTCACATGCAACCCATGCGGCTTCGAGTTGACTTGTGACTGGACAATAGCATGCGATGCGTCCACCGATGCTAAGGAGTGGTGCTACTGCATTGATTGCACTTGTGTGTTCAGGTAAATCGAGAATGATGCCATCAAATTCTGATGACACGAGTTGTATTTGGTCAACGACTTCTTCAATAAGCCCTTCAATGTGGTGGTGAGACGGAAACTCAGTCCATCCTTCTTGGGCACGTCGAAGATTTTCCAGAGCAATCTCTGCGTGTTCCTTTCGAGGCTCGACGGTAACATGTACGCCTGAGTTACCCAAGACACGAGCGATATACATCGAGAGTCCACCGCTTCCAATTCCGGCTTCTAAAATTCGGTCTTCGGGACCAATCCCTAATCGCGAGGTCATGAATCCAGCGTCTTTAGCGCTGATGGTTTGAGCGCGACGAAGCATTCCTTTGCTCAACTCTGGGAGGCGTAATGGGACACGAGTCAAAATCTTCTGACCAACTAAGACCTCTTCCCCGATCTTTATTTTTGAAAAAGTCTCGAAAGCATCCAAAACGCCCAAGCCTTTGATTTTCCGAACACCTGTTGCGAGTTCAACAACGTGGACTTTACCATCCCCTTCAATGAAAACAGACCACTGCGTTTGGTTCATGTCTCGGGGACATCCTATTTGGTCTAAACTTTACCGTTGTGATGTAATCATTACGACATGAAACCTATCACGTTCTAGAATGACGCGTATCTCACCGGAATGGGTGGGTTTCATATACTGTCTTTATCGTGGTAGAGTCATGAAGATGTCCGCTCGCCTTCTTGCCCTTACGATTGCTGCTCTCTTTATAGGAAGCACAATGACCGCTTTTGTTGGTCCAATTGAACTTGAAAACAGAGAAAACTCACTCGATGAGGAGATCGTTGTATCACGTGCAGCGACCTCTCCAGGCCACTCTGTCTTTGCAGAATACTATGGTGCAGATTGGTGCCCTCCTTGTCAGAATGGCGGCTCTCCTTCTATGCACGCTCTCAAAACCAACTTTCCAGATGACTATGTCTACATCTCATACTATGAGGCAAATGGACAAGGTGTTAGCGACCCTCTTAACAGATTGAGTCACATGCGCGACGGAACAGGCAGTATTCCTGCTGCTGTTTTCGGCGATGCAAGAGATGGTAGCAGTTACCACAAACTCGGTGCAGCAACTGGCACCACTTGGTATGATACTGAATTCTCTAACGGTGGAGATATGAAGTCAGTCAACGATTTCAAACTTTCAATAACCCAATCGCAAAACGGTGCGGACATGGACATAACCTACAAACTTGAATACCTTGGTAGTGCTCCAAGTCAAACTGTTTACCTCCTTGCAGTTGTTGTTGAAGAAACCGGTCCTGACCCCTACAATGACGGAACGACTTACCCACACAATGTGATTCGCTCATGGTTATTGAATTCCGGAGGTAGTAATTTTGAATCGTTCACCTTGTCACCGAATACTCCTGTGACAAAAACGTGGACAAAACCAATCAGCACAGTTCGTTCGGTTGGGTCTACCTCGGCGGCCGATAATTTCGTATCAGTCGGTGCCATCATGAACGGTGACAAATCAACATGGAATGATGTGCATGTGGCTACAGATTCCAACATGGGGCCTAAGATGGATATCGGAATCACGAATTTCGCGCTCAACAATCCCGCCTCATCTGCAGGCTACATGCTTGGAGATACTTTGACATTGGATGCCACCGTGAAAAATGTTGGTGACCTTGATTACACTGACGGCGGCAATATCGAGTTCTTCTATCTCGAAAACAATGTCCAAGTGATCGTTGACACCGTTTCTATTGGAAACTTGCCAATCACCGGAACGACTTCGATGACCGCTTCAACGACTATTGACACAACCAGCTTCCCTTCTTCTGATTATCAAAAGACCTTTGGTGCAAAACTCAGTGGACTTGTTGGCGATACCAGTTCCAATAATAACGTGGCTACTTCGGACTTTTACCAAGACCGTCCTCCTGAAACCAAAAACCCCGCAATAGTCGGGGACCAGTTAATTGAACGTGGTTCACATGCAGTCGTATTGGCTAAAGCAGAACCAAAAGATTTCGTCGATACAATGGCGACAACGACTTTCAATGTTGAAATCTCTCCTTCAGGACTCGACCAATGGATCAGTTCAGTTGTATCAGGCGGCGAAAGTATCGTCAATGCCGCTTCACCAAATGAAGGCCGAGAATATGTCATCACTCCATCTGGCTCTATGCTTGCAGGCTGGTATGATGTCCGAACTCAAGCCGTTGATTCACGCGGACAAACCGGTGATTGGATGTCCATCACTGGGTCCACTGGATTTGAATTGAAGAACGGAGCACCTTCGGTCATTCAAGACCCAATCCCTTCAGTTCTGTGTGACACAATTACCAATGTCTCGATGGTTGGTCATATTGTAGATCCAGAAACATCTCTTGAGAACCTCATTGTCACTTCTGATGACGCATCATTTATTGCGTGGCACCCTTCAACTCAAGAGATTGAGGTAAACTTCGAATGGAGCGAACTTAACGGTTGCCCACTTGGTAGTCAAGGTATTGAAATTAGCATTGATGATGGTGGCGATTATTCCGCTACTGGTGAACTACCATATGGTACTCTCTTGTTCAGTGTCACTGAAAATGGACAGCCACGATGGAATAACCTACCTTCAAGATCTGTGCTTGAAGGTTTGGATGATTCATCCAACATGGGCATCCTCGCTCTTAGCCAATATCTTTCAGATACCGATGATTCAGGTAATCCGACATCGATCGATGCACTCACAATAGAACTCATTAGTAACTCGAATGAAGAGGCTATTGCAGCTCAACTTATCGGTAATGTGATTGAATTCCAAACTGTTAATGCTGATGCAAACGGCCAAGCAATTCTTACCCTCCGTGCAAGCGATGGTGTGAAAACTACCGATGCAACTCTTACGATCACCATCCAACCTGTTAATGATGCACCTCGTTTGATTCCATTTGATGACCTTGAAAATATTGAACTCAAGCGGAACTCACAACGAGTGATTGCACTCAGCGACCTTATTGTCGATGTTGACGATCCTGCTGCGGAAGCATTCGTCTCTGTGACATCCTCAGAAGCTGGTGCTGCACGCTACAGTTTCCTCGATGGAAGTCTTACGCTACAGTTTGAGGAAACAGGTATGCAGACTGTTACCATTTCACTCTCCGATAAATACGATAGCCAGATCTATGTGATGAACGTCAATGTCTACGACGCTATTCCATTCCTTCTTTCTACGAGTGACAACGGCAGCGGATACATGTTTGTAAGCCTCGCTGACACCTATATTGGCCAAACACCTACCGTCACTATGCTGCTTACCGACGAAGCACCTATATTCACTTCAATCACTGTAACCTGGAACGTTTGCAGTGGATTGACTGGGACCTGCGATGGTATCCTTGAATACGAACTTGCTGTTTCGGAATCAAACAGTGGTTGGAGTAAAGAATTAGCCATGCCTTCAATTTTCGCCGAGGGGCTTTCTCGTGAAGATGGTTCACGCTACCTCGATTATTACGCATTATCGATTGTTGCATCTGATGGAACTGACGATTACAAAACAATGACTGATGTAAAGTGGGATATCACAGAAAGTATGCCCGCTGTTGAAGACATGGAAGATGAAATGTTCACCGACTATCTTGAAGATTTAACGGCCAAAAAGACTGACCTGGAGGCACAGATTGAATCTGCAACTGCTGGCGATGATACTTCGGCTCTCGAAACCAAACTCACTGCAGTCGAAGATGATCTCGCCACAGCATGTGATGACCCACGTGCAACTTGTGTTGATGACACAGAATTAAGTTCAGGCACAATCTCACTATCCGAGGGCATGAGCACGACGATGATCAGTTTGATTGCTGGAGCAGTCATTCTCGGTCTTTTGCTCACATTGATGATCACTCGGCGCGGTCGAGGTAAGACTGAACCAGATGCTTGGAATGGCGCTGCATGGGATCCAAACATGGTTCCTGCACAAGACTCGGTTGCCAATTCAATGTATGGTGGTGCACAAACTCTTTTCCAACAACCTGTTGAAATTCAAGCAGCAGCACCACAACTTGCTGGCCCACCTTTGCCTGCTGGCGGCCTTCCTGCTGGATGGACTGATGAGCAATGGTCTTACTACGGTCAACAATACCTTGACGGCACACTTTGATTCTCGAATGAGCTGAATTTGGCATATGTTCAAACATGGTCGAATTGTAAACCCATAAAGGGGAGCAACGCGGAGGGATATCTATGAGCGACACTGAAGTGACTGAAGATTCGCCTTCCACCGAGGTGGAAGAAGACATTGAAGAAATCACTATTTGGGCTCCAGAACCAGGTCCAGATTCGGATGATATTGTCACGTTAAGTGTTGAAGAGTGGATACAATCCGTTGATTTCACTTCAACTGAAGATGTACCCATACCTGACCGACTTGTTGACCAAGTCATTGGTCAAGAAGCGGGTTCTGTAGTGATCAAAAAGGCCGCAGAACAACGTCGTCACATGCTTATGATTGGAGACCCAGGGACTGGGAAATCCATGCTTGCCCGTTCAATGACAGACCTCCTTCCAAAAGAATCCCTTGAAGATATTCTTGTTTACTCGAATGAAGATGATGAGAAT
>Ga0308021_10000641_pt1 | contig 16118 bp, 16 predicted proteins | sample Neamet351_FD_201296 | JGI IMG/M metagenome (GOLD analysis project Ga0308021, IMG submission 201296) | Marine microbial communities from water near the shore, Antarctic Ocean - #351 | ecosystem: Environmental > Aquatic > Marine > Unclassified | place: Southern Ocean | collected 2014-10-02
TCATGCGCCAGCACGGCGGCAACGTCGACATTGTCGGCCAGGGTGGGTGATATGAAGATTTCGTAAATATCGGCGCTTGACGCCTCGGCATGAAAACACTGGCCGAGTGTGCGCCGTTTCATGGCACGGCCACCTGAAGACGGCCAGCCGCACGTCACTTTGAAGTTTTCAAGCGCGATGCCGTTTGTTGTGAAGTAGTGCTGTGTGATTTTTTCGGCGCAGCGAGTGAGCCATTGTTCGCGATTGCTCATTTCACAATCCCCTTGTGAAGGCGTTTCAGTTCACGCCGTTCTAACCAATAGACAATAACCACGCAGCCCACAAAGAATGTGATTAGCGACGCTAGTGCGATACTTAGACAATCCATTTTCCTATTTCCTTGTTGGTTGTTTCAAATCTGTCTTATGCTCCGCACCGTTTTTTCGATGCGGAGTGAAAGCTAGACTTGGGCGTAAAAGTGATATTCGATACCATTCGCGCCATTGTATCGCTGCACATATTCACCATCGTTGGCAAACTCCCAACACCAACAGAAAGCGTTATACGCAACCCAACCCGCCGCGAACGCCCGCCCCGGATCATGATCGAATTTCCGCAAAAGCGCGTTGGCGCTTGATGCAGTGAGATTGTCGAGATATTCACGCTGTGTCTTGTTCATGTTCAAATTCCCTTTGTGTTTAACTACCCACAAACTAGCACGTCATTTTGTCCGGTCGCAATATAAATCGCCAAAAACTGTTATGTTAATATTGCATGGCGAGCTATGCTTTGCGCGCATGACGGCCAGGATTTATGGCGCAGATACTTAGGGGATAAAATATGGGGACGAGCGCGAAGCGGCCGCGCCAACGCAGCCAAGGCGAGCGCGGGATGCGATTGCGCGACACCATCGCCAACCATTTCGAGCGCATTGAGAGCAGCCGCAATTACCTCACCACGTTGGCGCTCAACCACCCCCAGGTATATTGCGCGCTTGTCGCCAAGGTGATCCCCCAACAGGTTGCGGTTGACGTGACGCATCATGCCGTTGACCTTGGCCAACTCATGCTCGACGCGCACACGACGCTGCGCACGCTGCGCGATGTGACGCCGCAAGCACCTTTAACCAGCCCGACGCCTCACCCGCCTGAGTTGGAGCAACACCCCGCCTCGCTCAATGTTTCACGTGAAACGCCCCCAATTGAGAATGCATAGAAGCCCTACAAAATTGAAGCCTATTAAGCCAGGCGGGGGGGTAGGGCGGGGGTACCCCCTGGATAGCCAACGCCCATGCACCCATAGGTCCTCATCCCAGCCCTACGCGTCATTTTTTTTGAAAAAATTTTTTTAGTATCCTGTAACCCGCCCCCCGTCTCACTTTTGAAGTAAAATCGTATGGCTAAACAGCAACCACATCCTAATGAAGATCAACTGATCGCACAGGTCATGGCGTTCCGAGATGATCCCCTGGGGTTTGTGCTGTTCTGTTTCCCGTGGGGAAAGATTAATACACCCCTGGAACATCATCAGGGGCCACGGCAGTGGCAGCGTGACGCACTGTTGCAGCTCCAGGCGCACATTCATAACAACCATCGGAAGTTTGATCAGGGCGATACACCAGAGTTGATGCGTCTTGCGCGGGCCAGCGGGCGCGGTATTGGCAAGTCGGCGTTTCTTGCATGGGTGGCGTTGTGGTTGTTCTGCACCCTGCCGAGTTCCACAGTCATCGTCAGCGCCAACACGGAGCAGCAGCTACGGTCGACCACGTTTCCTGAGATCAGAAAGTGGGCGACCATGAGCCACATGTCGCGTTGGTTCGAGCATCAGGTTGAAGCGCTGCACCCAGCCGACTGGTTGGTCGAGGCGCTCAAGAAAACGACGCAGTATGATGACGCGTATTGGTACATCAAGGCCAAGCTGTGGAGTGATGAGAATCCAGACGCGTATGCCGGCCCGCATAGCCAAATGGGCATGGCGGTGCTGTTTGACGAGGCCAGCGGCATCCCTCCTAACATTTGGCCTGTCGCGCACGGTTATTTTACAGACAAGACCATATACCGGGTATGGGTGGCGATTAGTAATCCGCGTAATCCGAGTGGCGCGTTCTTTGAATGCTTCCACCGCAACCGCGAGGAATGGAATAACGCCAAGATCGACGGGCGCACGGTTGTTGAGAATGACCCCGGCGTGTACGACGCGATTATACGGGAGTATGGCGTCGACAGCGATGAAGCGCGCGTGGAGGTGTATGGGCAATTCCCGAGACAGGGTGACGAGAACTTCATCGCACGAGATGATGTTGATGCGGCCATCGCGCGCGAGCTGCCGGCCGAGGACTTAGGGGCGCCGTTCATCATGGGCGTCGACCCGGCGCGTATGGGTAATGATAAGGCGGTCATACGCTTCAGGCATGGGGTGGACGCGCGCAGCATCCCACCGCTGGTGTTTCCCAAGTGTAAGACCAGGGAGATGGCCGAGCATGTGGCGACCGCCATTGAGAAGTATAAGCCAGATCATGTGTTCATTGAGAGTGATGGCGTCGGTGGGCCGGTGATCGAGTTGTTGCAGGAGGGCGGCTATCGGGTGACACCGGTGTTCGTGTCCGAGTCGGCGCAAGACTCGAAGAAGTGGTATCTGCACAGGACAGAAGTGTGGGGGCGCATGGCTGAGTGGATCGACTCGGCGTGCCTGCCAGACGAGGACAACTTGACGGATGACCTGTGCACCATGCGCTATCGCATGAACCTGAAAGGGCAGAAGGCGCTATGGACAAAGAAGGAGATGTTGAAGGAAGGTTTCGGCTCACCTGACTATGCGGACGCGCTGGCGATGACTTTCAGTCGGCCGGTCAGCAGATTGGATTCCAAGACCTCCAAGAAGTTTAAACGCGGCAGGGTTGCAGATGATGTAGATTGTGTTATATTCACGTAATATCCTTGCAAGGAGATTGAATTATGGGTGGAATATTTGGGGGATCAGCTCCTCCGCCGCCACCGCCCCCGCCACCGCCCCCGACGAAGTCTGACGCTGATGTGCAGGCCGCAGCCCTAGAGGCGCGTAAGCGCCGTGCGGCTGCGCTTGGACGCAACGACACCATCAAGACGAGTGGGCAGGGTGTGTTGGACGAAACGGATACACCGACAAAACAACTATTGGGGTCGTAATGCCACTACCCAAACGCACTATAATTAAAGGCCAGAAACACGAACTGGCCTATATTAACAAAGACGAAAAGGCGCTTCTGCGCTCGCGAGGAGGCGGCGTTACCAAGGGCGGCGGTCAACTCAAACATAAGGGTATTAATGCGTATAGGCCTGGTAGTCCTGGCGCAACTAGCGGTCAAGGAAGTGCGGCGGGAACCAGCGGCGGCGCTGACGGTGCTGGCGGCGGGCCGGGCGCTGGCTCTGGTCCCGGCTCGGGCGCAGCCGGTCAAGGCGCGAGTATCAACCCTTTTCTACTTAAAAAAGTTATCGTAGCCGCACCGCCGTTAGCGAGCGCGGCTACAATCTCAGACCCCACAACGAGTGAAGACGTTCAGGCGGGACTCCGTAGAGACGCGGCCGCTGACCGCAACCCTGTGACGACCACAGACCCTGGTCCGGGTCCGGCTCCAGCCGCAAAACAAATTTCGGGGCCGGCGGCAGCCGCAAAACAATTCACGGGTAGTCTTGGCGACACACAAAGCGCAACCTTGAAGCTGTTAGGTTCCCCTTGATGGGTGGTTTTGAAAAGACTTTAGACCCGGCCGGCTGATGAGTGAAATAGCAAAAGATATCATCAAAACCCACGACAAGTGGAAGGGTGATCGCGGAACATGGGAGTCCCACTGGTCTGAGATAGACGAGCGGGTGCTGCCGCGCTATGCCATGACCATGCAGAGTTCCTCCTCTGGTTTGACCAAGGGGCAGAAGCGCACCGATAAAATGATTGACAGCACGGCCAGCATCGCGCTGGAGCGGTTTTCCGCTGCGATGGAAGCCATGCTGACGCCGCGCAACCAGCGCTGGCACCGCGTGACAGCTTCCGATGAGGCGCTCGCTGCCGACCATGATGTCAAGGTATGGTTTGAGAACGTCACGAACATGTTATTCAAGCAGCGGTATAAGCCGTCTGCGAACTTCGCCAGTCAGCAGCATGAGGTCTACATGGGTCTCGGTGCCTACGGCACGAGCATCCTACACACCGACGCGCATGACGAGGGTGGGTTCCGCTACCGCGCCACTGATCTACGTGAGATACTCATTGGTTTAAATCACCAAGGTATCCTGGACTCCAGCTCCCGTAAGTTCAACATCTCTGCGCGCCTGATGCAGCAGAAGGTAGACGCTGGACGGTGGAGTACAATTCCCGATGCGGTTAAGTCTGCGCTAAAGACAGAACCTTCAAAAGAGTTTGAGGTTATCCATTGCGTTAAACCCCGTGTCGAGGTTGATAAGAAGCGTCTTGACTATAGGGGTATGAAGTACGCGTCATACTATGTCGCAGTGGAAGGTCAGACAATATTAGGTGAGGGTGGTTTCAACACCTTCCCTTACCAGGCATCACGCTACGTTACTGGGCCGTCTGAGGTCTATGGCCGCTCTCCCGCCATGATGGCGTTGCCGGCGATCAAGGTTCTCAACGAGCAGAAGAAGACCATGTTGACGCAGGGTCACCGCGCCGTGGCGCCGGTGTTGCTAGCGAATGACGATGGTGTAGTCGACGGGTTCAGTATGAAGCCGGGTCATATCAATCCTGGTGGGGTATCGCCCGAAGGGCGCCCGCTGGTGCACGCACTGCCGGTCGGCAATTTAGCTGCGGGCCAAGAGCTGATGGACATGGAGCGGTCCACAATAAACGATATTTTCCTTGTGACGCTGTTCCAAATCCTGGTGGATACGCCGGCCATGACGGCTACAGAGGTGTTAGAGCGCGCCCGAGAAAAGGGAGCCTTGTTAAGCCCCACAATGGGCCGGCAGCAATCTGAAGGCCAAGGCCCAATGATTGAGCGTGAGATCGATCTGTTGCAGCAACAGAACCTGTTGCCGCCCATGCCCGAGGCGCTGATCGAGGCCGAGGGTGAGTTTGAGATTATCTATGACAGCCCTCTGAATCGCGCCCAGCGCGCCGAAGAGGCTGCTGGTTGGATGCGCACGCTGGAAGCAGCGGTGGCCTATGCCAACACGACACAAGACCTGTCGGTGCTGGATCACTTTAACACCGACGTGATCTACCCGGCGTTAGCTGAGATCAACGCCATGCCGCCATCCTGGATGGCCTCACCTGAGACGGTCGAGCAGAAGCGCGCACAGCGACAGGAAGCCGCTGATACGCAACAGATGGTTGAGGCCGCGCCTGCCGCTGCTGGCGTGATGAAAGCGCTGGGTAGTGCGGGCTAAAATTAAAGACTACCTTATCTCCCGCAAGCAGTCGTATGCCAAGACGTTCAAAGGCGTCTATGGTGAGCGTGTGCTGGATGATCTAGCGAAGTTCTGTCGTGCAAATAACAGCACAATCCTTTCTGATCCACGTATGGAGATGGTGCTGCAAGGTCGGCGTGAGGTGTGGCTGCGTATTGCGGCGCACCTGAACATGACCGACAAAGAAGCATGGAAACACTTTAACCCCAATAACGGAGACTTAGATGGCTGATGCCCCCGCCCCTGCACCCGCACCTGCTGCGGCCCCTGAACCGGCTGCTGCCCCCCTTGAACCTGCTGCCGCGCCTGTGGAGAATCATTGGATGGACTCATTGGAAGTGGGTGAGACCCGTGACTGGGCCGAGGCCAAGTCAATGCGCAGTGGGAGCTTTGAAGATGTCGTCAAGAGTTATCACAACCTGGAGAAAGTCGTTGGCGCCGATAAGGCTGGCCGCACGGTTACACTATTGGGGGACGATGCCACACCTGAACAGGCCGGAGACTTCTATACAAAACTCGGTCGGCCGGAAGACGCCGCTGGATATAACCTCGCTGCACCAGAAGGAGAAAACGGCGCATTCGCGCAATGGGCTGGTGATACCTTCTTTGAGGCTGGATTAACCAACAAACAGACCAACTACCTTGCCGAGAAATGGGGGGAGTTTGTCGGCTCTACCGCTCAGACTACTGCTGATTCAAACGCGCTGAACGCCACGAACGAGACTGCCGCGTTGCAGAAAGAGTGGGGCGCCGCGTTCGATGATAAGACGAAGGGTGTGGACAACACCGCCGTGGCGCTGGGTATGACCACGGAACAACTAGCCGGTCTGAAGGCCAGTATGGGGCCAGCCGGCGCTATGAAGTTTATTGATAGTCTTGGCGCCAAGATGGGCGAGGATGGTCATATTGAAGGTGACGGCGGCAGTTCTGGTGGGCCACTGACCCCGTCGTCAGCAGCCCTTGCGCTGAGTGAACTGACCGGTAATAAAGAATTTATGGACGCGTGGGTGGATAGAATGCACCCCGGCCATAAAGCAGCAGTTGAAAAGAAAGCCGCCCTCAGTCGTCTCGCGTCGGGCATCGCCGGGTAATACTAATAGGAGTTAAATCCATGTCATACGGAACGAAGAAGAAGCCCAGGAAACCACGTCCGCCAATGAAATGAGCGAATTTGGTTGTTGTATTTAAGCAACTGATGTAATATTGTCACATATTGAATGAGCGCATCGTCATGTTGGCGGTGTCGAAACGGTTCCGCCGGTAACCCGCAAGGGCCGGCTATGACGCAGCCTTAGTAGTTGGCCCCGGCTTCCGGGCAAGCCTGTAGCTTTTGTTTTAACCGACAGAAGAGGGGGCTATCCTCATGTCAAATGAAATCTTAGATTGGTCAGTAATTGACTACAAATCTACAGTCGAGTTGCTTCTTCAGCAGCAAGGCTCGCGGTTTCGCGGAATGGTCGTGGAAGATTCCTATCATGGCAAATCCGGTGCTGCCGTAAATCAAATTGGTGCCGTGACTGCGCAGAAGCGTACCACTCGCCATGCCGATACGCCACTTATTGAGACTCCCCATGATCGCCGTTGGGTTTTCCCATCCGATTATGAATGGGCCGATCTCATCGATGACGCTGATAAACTCCGTACCATTGCCGACCCGACCTCGCCATATGCTGTTAATGGCGCAATGTCGCTCGGCCGTGCGATGGATGATCTTATCATCACCGCAGCTACGGCATCCTCACTTACCGGTGAAGATGGCACTACTACTACGGCCTTTCCGGCAGGCCAAACGGCCGGCACTACTGCCGGTGGTCTGACGGTAGCTAAACTTCGTGAGGCGATGCAGTTGTTCATCGCAGCCGAGGTGAATGTGGATGTCGAGCCTATGTTCTGCGCCATTGGTGCACAACAGCATGATGATCTGCTCGGTCAAACCCAGGCGATCAGCTTGGATTTCACCACTAAACCGGTGCTGGTCGATGGCCGCATCAAATCCTTTATGGGCTTCAACTTTGTCGACAGCCAACGTCTGGCGCTTTCTGGTACAGATCGCACGGTCGTGTGTTGGGCGAAATCTGGTCTACATCTTGGTATCTGGGATGATATCGACGTGCAGATCGATAAGCGCCCTGACAAATCCAATTCAACGCAGGTTTACGTAAAAGGCACGTTTGGTGCCACCCGCCTTGAAGAGGAAAAAGTCGTCGCCATAACCTGCTCAGAAGCATAGGAGGGTATAGATAATGGCTACTACTTATAGCGCTCAAAAGACGAAGTGGGACCAAAACAGTCCCACGACCATGATCAAGCCTAGCGAGCAGGCTGGTCGAATCCGTATTGCCTACGCTTCAGCAGAAGCGGCGTCTCTGGCAGTCGGTCCGATTGAAATGTTCAATCTTCCGAATGGCGCACGGATATTGTCGGGTGAGGTCGTACATGATGCTCTCGGCAGTTCAACTACGGTTTCAGTGGGCCACGCGGCTTATGTGAACTCCGCAGGTACGGTCGTAGCTTTAGACGTTGATGAATATAAAGCTGCTGCTGCCTCTACCGCAATCGCCACCGTGGGTATTGCGGCTACTTCGGCGCTTGGTCGTAACTCGGTCGTGGATGCAAACGATGTTGGCATCCCGATCACCGTAGTTACTGCTGGTGCTGCTGCTACAGGCACGATAGAATTGACGATGATGTACGTCGTTGACTAACACTACGGGGGAGGGCTATAGCGCCCTCCCCCACTTCTATCCTGCGGTACCAACCTGGGAGTTAACCTATGGCCGACGCCGTTAGTTTATGTAATCTTGCGCTACAAGGTTTAGGCTCCAACTCAATTACAAGCCTCACCCAGAACTCCACTGCGGCGAAGGCTTGTAATCGCGTCTATGAACATGCACGGGATACTGAGCTGCGTTCACACCAATGGGGCTTTGCGCGCGCGCAAGTCCAGATTGCGGCTGATTCTACAAACCCAACTTTCGGTGCGGCCAAGCGTTATCTGAAACCTTCAGACTGCTTGCGTATTTTACCGACCGAGGGCCAGGATGGATCATCTATGCAAGATGACTTCCAAACCTTTGGCCGATACATCCACACAGATCACGCCTCCCCAATTAACCTGATCTACGTGCAGCGCGTTACCGATGTTGAGCAGATGGATCAATGCTTTAAAGACTTGCTGGTAAAACGTATTGCCAACGATGTCTGCGAGAAAGTCACACAATCTAATAAGAAACGTGAATTAGCGCGCGCCGAGTATATAGCTGCGCGGAATATGGCACGTAAGACCAACAGTTTTGAGAAACCTCCGACAGAGCCGCCCGAGGATGAGTGGGTAACGGCGAGGAACTGAGATGCCCCGCGCTGACCCTATTCAAAATAATTTTAACGGAGGTGAAATATCGCCTCTGTTGTACGGCCGTCCTGATGTAGACCGCTACAAGACGGGCCTGCAAACCTGTTTAAACATGGTCCCGCTAGTACAGGGGCCAATTGAGCGTCGACCTGGCACGAAACATATTATTGGTGTCAAGACAAATAGCCTGTCCACCCTGATCAAGGAGTTCGTGTTCTCGTCCTCGCAGGCTTATATTATTGAGTTTGGTAACCTGTATGCCCGCTTCATCAAAGACCGGGCGCAGATTGACACCGGCTCACCGATTGAATTGACGACTACATATCTGACTGCTGATCTGTTTAATCTCCGCTTCGCGCAAAGCGCCGACCTGTTATACATCACACATAAATCCTACCCGCCGCGCAAGATGAGCCGCACCTCCGACACGGCGTGGTCGATTACGAATGTGACGTTCATAGATGGGCCATATCTGGTCACTAACAGCACAACGACTACGTTGGGTTTGTCTGGTACTACCGGTTCTGTGACGGTTACAGCGTCGGCGGTAACCGGTATTAATGGCGGCACTGGTTTTCAGGCTTCAGACATCGGGCGGCTGATCCGTTGGAAGGACGCAGCCGGTAACTGGACATATCTCACTATTACGGCACGCGCCAACACGACCAGCGTGACCGCCGCAATCGACGGCCCCGACGCATCAGCTACGACGGCGACAATACACTGGCGGTTGGGGTTGTACTCAGCGACCACTGGTTACCCTTCGGTGGTGGGGTTTCATCAGAACCGGCTAGGTTTTGCTGGCACAACTGACTTTCCACTACGCTACGACTTGTCTGTCAGCGGTGACTTCGAGAACATGGCGCCGACCGACACTGACGGGACTGTTTTGGACGATAGCGCTGTGACCGATTCCTTGTCGGGTGACACGGTCGATCCCATCCGATGGATGATGAGTGACGAGAAAGGGTTATTGCTGGGCACTTTCGAAGCTGAGTGGGTCTCACGACCCTCTGACACCAGCACGTTGTTGACACCCTCTAACGTCAAGAGCGCGCGCTCTACCGGCTACGGTAGCGGCGCTGTTGAACCGAAGCGAGCCGGCAAGGTAATATTGTTTGTTCAAAAGGCGTTACGGAAAATTCGAGAATTAGCCTTTATATTCGAGGATGATGGATTCAGAGCGCCTGATCTGACGCTGGTTGCGGAGCACATCTCCCGCACCGGCATCGTGCAGATGGCCTATCAACGAGAACCGCAGAGCGTGCTATGGTGCGTTCTGGGTGACGGTACGTTGATTGCTCTGACCTATGAGCGCGACCAAAAGGTCGTGGGGTGGAGCCGGCATGTTGTCGGGGGCGTCAGCGATGCCGGCACCACCCAAGCTAAAGTCGAGAGTGTTGCTGTCATCCCCAATCCCGCCGGTGACGCTGATGAGGTTTACCTCGTTGTGAACCGCTACATTAACGGCGGCACAGTGCGCTACATAGAGCACATCAAACCGTTTTGGGATGAAACCTACGATCCCGAAGACGCTTTCTACATAGACAGCGGGCTTTCACTCAACAACCCTGTCACTATCACCGGCATCACTGCGGCCGACCCTGCTGTCGTGACCGCTGCTTCACATTCTATTGCCGATGGCGCTGAGATACGCATGACCGACATCGTCGGTATGACAGAGGCCAACAAGGTGCCATATAGGATAGGGCAGAGTGCCACCAACACTTTTGAGCTGTTCAGTAATACAAAACAGGCCGTGCAGATATCCGGTGCAACAAGTGCAAACCCGGTTGTGATTACCGCCGTCGCGCATGGCTTGTCTAATACGGATGAGATTATGATCCGAAACGTCGTCGGCATGACCCAACTCAACGGTAAAGGCTTTACTGTAGCCAACAAGACCGCCAATACTTTTGAGTTATCTGGTATAAATGGCACAGGCTATTCGACATATACCTCTGCTGGTGACATCCATCATGCTATTGACACATCTGACACGGACAACTTTACCGCCTACGTCTCCGACGGTAAGGTGCGCGCGCGGGTGTCCACGCTGTCGGGGTTGTCGCATCTTGAAGGACAGAGTGTTTCCATCCTGACTGAAGGCGCCGTCCATCCTAATAAGACGGTGGCGTCGGGCGCCGTTACTTTAAACTACCCTACCTCCAAGGCGCATGTTGGTTTGGGTTTTACCTCTGATTTCCAAACACTACGCACTGAAGCTGGCTCGGCCACAGGTACGGCGCAGGGTAAGGTTAACAGGTTCCAGCAAGTCATCATGCGCTTTCACGAGACACTGGGCGGTTCCGTTGGCCCTGATGCGGATAATCTAGACGATATAGTGTTTCGGGCAGGCGGTGATTCTATGGATGCCGCAGTAGCGTTTTTTAGCGGGGACGTAGAGTTCGACTGGGACGGTGAGTACAGTAGCGACAACCATGTTTTCTACCGGCAGACCCAACCTCTGCCGGTTACCATTTCGGCAGTAATGCCTCACTTGCACACACAGGACGGGTAATGTTTCATATTCTACCCTTTCAAGCGGCGCACCTGGCTCAGATAAAACTGCAAAGCTCGCAGGCGTACCTCAACGATTGGGTGACGGTCGAGCAGGCCGCTTCGTTGGCGCAGCACCCCAGCTATACTGCTATGGACGATGACACCGTGCTGGGTGCTGGCGGTGCTATCCCGATGTGGGAGAACCGCGCTATGGTGTGGTCGTTCCTCTCGGACACTGGCCCCCGCAACTTCTTAAAAATACACCGCGCCGTGCAAAAATTCCTCTCAAGCCTGCCCGAGCGGCGCGTAGAGTTGACAGTTGACTGCCATGTGCCGGCAGCACACCGCTGGGCGCGAATGCTTGGTTTCAAGATGGAAGCGGAGCGGATGGAAGCCTACGCGCCTGACGGCCATGCCTGCGCGCTATATGCGAGGATTTCATGTCAGGTATAGAAGTAGCAGTATTAGGTGCGGTAATAAGCGCAGTAGGTGCTGTACAGCAGGGAAAAGCCGCGTCTGACGCGGCCAACTTCAACGCGCAGGTCGCCAACAACAACGCTATCGCGTCCCGCGCGTCAGCGGCTGAGTCCGCTAAGAGGCAAGGTCGTTTGGGTCGAAAGCACATGGCGACGGTACGGCTTAACGACCTGTCCGGTGATGTGATTGCAGATGAAGCCACGGAAGTGGAGTTATCGATACAAGACGTTCTGCACCAGGGCGAGTTGACGGCGTTGGGCTTCTCTACTTCAGCTTCCCTCTCTCGCGCGAAGGCTAAGAACGCGAAAACTGCCGGCTATATTGGTGCGGCCTCAACTCTCCTTGCTGGAACTTCTAATTCAGGAGTCTTTGATGCAAAAACACCTGCTCCGAAAGCTGTAGGATGAGTAAATTCACCTCATATGATGCACCCGTCCAGGTCGGTGGTCCCGTCAACATCCCTCAAGCGTCAGCGGCTGACTTCGGCGGTCAGATAGGCGCGGCTATACAGACCAGCGGCGCGCTGCTCAGTGACGCTGTGGCGAAGCACAAGGTACGACAAGACAAGCGTGACGTGGTCTCTGCGCACGCGCAACTGTCGGATTTCAAGTTAGAACGAAATCGCGACGCTGGTGAGGCTATGCGCAACGCAGGTACCGGCGCTCCTTACGTCTTTGATGAGCAGGTCGTGGCTTTCGACGAAGCCTTTGGCACGTTCACTGAAAATATGACCGATATTCAGAGGCAAGCTATCGCGGCCACCGCTGACACGTTCCGGTACAGCACTCTAAAAACCGTCAGTGACTTCCAGGCGGCAGAGATCGTCAAGGCTGATCTCGGCAACATGCGCGCTATCGCTCTCGGTATAGGTAGTGAGTTGCACGCGGGGCAACGTGACATGGTGTCGGCCGAGGCTGACTTCCGTCGAATACTCGACGTGTCTAATCTCAGTGATCCGGGTAAGGAAGCGCTCATGTTGGAGCAGTTGCCTATTTGGCGCGCCAACCTGGCGAATGGCTTGTTAGAAAACCCGCTGGAGGGTTCGCGCGCTCTCGCTGCCGGTGAGCTTGAGGGTGTTTTGACAGACGACGAGATGACGAAGTTCGAGGACGATCTCTTCAAAAGACTCAATGGTATGGAAACGGAAGCGCTCAATAAACAGCTATTCGAGTTTGCTGCGTATCATCCACAAGCGTTAGATGCTGTGGTGAGTGGTGAGATCACTACGCTCGAAGGCTTAGAAGGGTTGCGCTCCAAGATATCAGATGAACTGTACAAACACTTATTTCAGATAGTGCGGGACCGGGTTATTCCAGACCGAACCGAAGCAGAGATAGCGGATAGCGAGTCAAACATTCTCTCCGATTACAACGCGATGTCTATGAAACGCAAGAAAGGCAAAATGACAACCTCTGCCAGCTTGGAGGAGATACTACGCTTCCAGAATAATTTGGGTGGTCTTGTGGCTGAAGGTTACATCTCGTCCACCTCCGCTAAATACTACATGCGTCGGACTGAAGAGGCAGCGCAGATGCTAATGGATAAGGCCGGCGCAACGAGCGATGTTAAAAATAAATATGGGCGGATGTGGAATATCAGCGTGTTCGACCGTGGCGCCCAAGCGATTAACGAGAAGGCGGACGATGAGGGTTGGGACGCAGGTAAACGGTCACGCGTATTCCGTGAGTATATAGAACTGCACGAAGAGTTTGACAAGATACCCGACGCCGACCGGTCGGTCAAAGAAGCGGCCGGGAATAAACTGGTAGTCGCGGCGATAGATAACGCGCTGCGCACGCAGAACCCTGCCTTCAGTCACTTTGATGACATGCCCGATGGGATTATGACCGCCAGCGGTCAGATACTGATGGCGACCGGTAGTGGCGCTCAGAGATTGAAGCCAACCGTCAAAACCTTACCCTTCGAGCGAGTGCTACACAAGAAGGACGCCACTGGTAAGGATGTCTTCTGGTACAACATACTGGACGAGTTTAATCGCCCAATACCGGGTCAGCATGTTGAAGTGTTTAAAGCAATCGGCGTCAACGATGAAGTAGATGCGTTTGTCGATAAAGACGGTTACTATCTGGTGCAGCCTACCGGTAAAACCCCAGATGAATCTACACAATCAACACCAGAGAGCAATGCGTCCAGTCTTCAATCCACAGAGCCAGAGGCAGGGTCCGCCACGGTATCCCCCTTGGGAGACGACCCTGACCCCTTGTCGGTATCCGGTGGTAAGGGTGGCAACGTCATTCCTGAAGACGCGCTGCTGCCGGGTATGCCCTCTGGTACGAAGATGTATCAGGACTCTCACGGTAACTACTACTATCGCACACCTGCTGGTGGCGCGTCTGGCCTACCTCAAGAGGCCGCTGCTGCGATACTTCAGTCTATGGAACTGGACAAGCCGCCAACACTTTCACCACACGGAAGGTCGCTGACACCAGAGAGCAATGCGTCCAGTCTTCAATCCACAGAGCCAGTGGCGGGGTCCGTAACGGTTACAAATCTAGCTGACAACCCTGAACCTATCCAAGGGGAATACGGCATAAATCCGAAGAACGTCATACCTGACGATTTGCTTTTCCCAGGTTCACCCCCTGGCACGCAATTGTTCCAAGACGCCACAGGTAGTTACTACATCCGGGAACCAGGTAACCCACAGAGAATGGGTATGCATCAAGACCGTGCTCGTGAGGTAGAGAAGGGGATGAATCTGAACGGGCCACTGCCGCTAGACCCCAATGTATATGGCACGGATGATGCGGCGAAGCCTAGCGGCGCGGTGACGATGGTGTTGAGCAACCTTCTCGCGGATGAGGGCACAGGCTCCACCGATGGTATTCCTACTCTGGAGGGGGGTCTGACGAAGGCCCGCAAAGTTGAGGTTGCGAAGCAGGCCGGTGTTGATCCCAATACCATGAGCGATAAAAAGGCGCGTGAGCTAGTCGTCAACAACGACCATAAAAAACTTAGTACACATATGACAGGGTACGCGGGGCTGCCGGAATCGGTTCAAGCATCTATCCTTCAGTTAACCTACAACACAGGGGTGGCAGGGGTATTGGCTATGGATGGTATTCGTACCGCCGTGCGAGAAGGTAAACTCGCAGAAGCCCTCAAGCAGACTTTGGATACCGCCGTTGTGACGGTGGGTAAGACGAGGTACGCATCTAAAGGCCACGCGGCTCGGCGTATGCGCGCGTATAATCGCGCAGCCGCTGACGCGGGGGTGCCTAAGATTGCCCAAGTTGAGCAGCTACCTAACGGTAAGATTATATACTCCCGCGCTGACGGTAGTGTGGTGCTCTCCTTCAAACTACCTAAATGGCAGCAGAGTACTGCCGGCGTAGTCAAAGCGTAGCGTCTGATGGCTGACCCTACCTTCGACTTCACAGGCGGCACCCTCGTTAACCCACAACCGTTTGCGGGCGGCGGCGCGCCTGATCCAAGTGAGTTCCAATTCAATGGTGGTGTGCCTCTCGATCTGCCAAATGAGATGATCACCGATGCCGAGACGGGTGAGGTGCGTGAAATGCCTTCGGGTTCTGTGGCGCGCCTCGTGGCGTTGAGTGAAGGTGGCTTCAACCAAGCCACCGACCAGAACCATATGTCGTACTTATACTTCGACATATTGATGGGCAACGACACACCTGATAAACGCGCCAAACTTGCCGAGTTACAGGCGGGGTTCGGCCCAGAGTTCAAGCCTGATGGTATTTGGGAAGAGATGGCGCTTGCCACCTCGCGGCAGATACCCACTCTTATGGGTATGGCTCACACCGCGTGGTTGCGCGCCACGCAGGGTGCTGTGGCTGTTGGTATTGCAGGCTCCGCTATGTCTGGTATCGGTGCTATTCCCGGTATGTTTGCTGGCGCTGCCGGGGGCGCGCTGACTGGCCCTGTCGAGAACACCTTTATCCTTACGGCTGGTCAATCATATGGTCAGCTCGAAAAGCTAAAAGACACGAATGGCAAACTGATCGACCCGAGAGCCGCCCAGGTCGGTGCCATTATTGCAGGTGCTGGCGCGGCGGGACTAGAGCTGGTGCCTATCAGCTTGATAATGAAGTTGGTTCCTGGACTCAAGAAGGTCTTAGGTAACCAGGTTGACAGTGTGCTGTCACGCTTCAAGATACCTAAAGGAAAGACCGCCTTCCAGAAATTCGTGGTCAATCTCTCGACGCTGTTTGCCGCTGAAACGTTAACCGAAGGCGCACAAGAGTTGGTCATTAGCTCGGGTGAAGACATCGCCGCGCTAATTGATAAAGATGACTTTGTCACTACACCTGTTGAGCAGCGCCTGAATGACACTGCTGAAGCGATGCGCCAATCTATGCTCGCTATGGCGCCGTTATCGCCGTTGATGTCCACCCCCAGCTTCGTGGGTGATGTGGTCGAGCAAC